>MDTE01121090.1_pt1 | contig 11401 bp, 13 predicted proteins | sample 811231 | NCBI WGS metagenome assembly MDTE01 (sample SAMN05326651, study PRJNA326480) | marine metagenome | isolation source: seawater | place: Indian Ocean: Red Sea | collected 2010
ATTAGATAATATAACTACCAATCCCATTGAGATAGACAAAACAATTAGTAACCTGCTATCCTTTTTCGGCATTAATAAAATTAAGATTTAGCTACTATTGATGAACGTATTTTTTGAACCTTTTTAGAAAGTTTGTTTTTTTTTGCTGTCATTAAATAACTATCTAGCCCACCTTTAAAATCAACCGTTCTTAAAGCGGCGTTTGTTACACTTAGCCTTATATTTCTTTTAAGAATATCGCTTTTAAATGAAACTTTTTTTAGGTTTGGAATGAATCTCCTTTTGGTCTTATTGTTAGAGTGACTAACATTATGACCTTTTAAAGGTTTAGTGCCAGTAAGTTCACATTTTTTTGACATAGTATAATGACGTGTTTATATAGTCCTTAAGTGTATTTGGTCAAGCCATTATATTTTGTTGACAAATAATTAGCTTAAGAATAATAGATTTAATGGACTTTTTTCTTCCTATAGCCCAAGTTCAAATCAACGTTTTAATTATATTGTCAGTCAGCTTCTGTATAGGTTTTTTATCAGGACTGTTTGGTATTGGAGGTGGTTTTTTGATGACTCCTGTACTTGTTTTTTTAGGAATTCCTGCTCCATACGCCGTTGCAAATGAAGCAAATAATATTTTGGGAACATCTACCTCTGGTGCTTTAACTCATTGGTTTAAAAAAACTTTAGATTATAAAATGGGTTCAATTATTGTTGCTGGTGGGATAGTGGGAACATTTTTAGGTATGCTTATTTTTCAATATTTTAGAAGTATTGGAAAAATTGATACTTTGATCGCTCTTGCTTATATCTATTTACTAGCAATTGTAGGGACCCTTATGTTTGTCCAAGGTGCAATGGAGATGAGCGATTTAAAAAAAAAAATTATTAAAAGAAAAAAATTACATGACCATTATTGGATACACGGATTACCCTTTAAAGTACGATTTCATAAATCAAGGTTGTACGAAAGTGCAATTACCCCTCTATTTTTGGGATTGTTGGTTGGAATGATTTCTGCGGTTATGGGTGTGGGAGGTGCATTTATGTTGGTGCCTGCTATGATTTATTTAATTGGTATGCCCACTAAACTTGTTCCCGGGACATCACTGTTTGTAACAATTTTTATTACTGCTTTTGTAGTAATTGGCCATGCATTTAAATTTCAGACAATTGATTTAACGCTTGTGTTAATTTTAATGATTGGTTCAATCATAGGCTTGCATATTGGTTTAAAAGTTTCTGAAAAACTAAATGCTTCCGAATATAAAACCTTACTTGCTTCTCTCTTGCTTGTAGTTGGGATAATGATGGGAGTTCAAACTTTCGTTTTGGAAAAAGGGCAAAACCTTTTTATCCAACTTAAAAATAATGTTAACATCACAGAACTAGGAAATAAGATTATTTATTTCTCAAATAATTTTCCAATTGGTTACGCAATTTTTTCAATTTTTATCGTAATATTTATTGGAGTTACTTTTTCATATGTAAGAGCTTTTATACATTATTTAAGATATGATTATGAATGGAAAAAAGCTTCAAAAAAATAAATTAAAGATTAATTCCTACTGCTTGGTCAAGACGGCCTATTTTTTCTTTTCTTAATATTGAAATAAGCTCCTGTTTAATAGTTTTTACTACACCGGGTCCATTATAAACCATCCCAGTATAAAGTTGAACCGCCTTAGCTCCGGCAATAATTTTTTCAAATGCACTTTGGCCTGAGTCAACGCCTCCAACTCCGATGATATCAATTTTACCTTTTGTCTCCTTGTGAAATTTCTTTATCAAATTAGTAGACAAATCTTTTATTGGCTTTCCCGAAAGCCCTCCAATTTCTTTTTTTTTCTTATCAGTCAAACTATCTCTATTTTTATCTGTTGTGTTTGTCAAAATAACTCCGTTGATGTTATATTTATATAATAGTTCAATAATGTAATTAATATTGTAATCATCTAAATCAGGTGAGATTTTTAAAAACAGTGAATTTTTCATTTTTATTTTTTTTCTTAAAGAATTAAGCTTATCTAATAATTCGACAAGATTTTCTTGTTTGTGAAAATTTCTTAAACCTTCAGTATTTGGCGATGAAATGTTAATTGTTATATAATCTGATTGATTATAAAATTTTGATAAACAAAATTTAAAGTCTTCGATTTTATCGTTTGTATCTTTGTTCGGACCAATATTTATCCCTAAAATGCCATTTGGAGTATTATTAGATATACGCTTCAATACCTCGTCTGAACCATCGTTGTTAAAGCCTAATCTATTTATTAAAGCATGATCTTTTTCAAGTCTGAATATTCTTGGTTTTGGATTTCCGAGCTGCATTTTTGGTGTTACTGTTCCAACTTCTATAAAACCAAAACCAAAATTATATAAGGAGTTATAAACTTCTGCACTTTTATCAAAGCCAGCTGCAAGGCCTATGGGATTCTTCAGCTTTTTTCCAAAAAGATCTATTTCTAACAAATCTTCATTTTCAACCTCAAAAAATTGCTTTGGAATTAGGTTAAATTTTAAAGATTTAATAGCTAAATTATGTGCTGTCTCTGGATCTAAACTGAAAATATATGGTTTAAAAAAAGAAAACATATTTTAATTTTTTATTTTTTCATTTATTAATTTGATTGTTTCTTGAACTCCAAAAAAACTTATGAAAAAACCCATTCGTGGCCCATCCTCCTCTCCGAATATAACCTGATAAATTAATTTGAACCAATTTCTTAAATTCTTTTCATAACCGTTACTTTTTCCGACTGAATAAACTATTGTTTGAATTTCTTCGGGTTTCATGTCTTGAGAAACAGAATTTAATTTGTTAGCTAATGCATTAAGTGCTTTCTTTTCTTCGTTACTTGGCGTTTTAAATTTTTTATTTGGTTCCACTTTGTCGACAAAATAATTTAATGCATATCCAGTTAATTCATTTAGAATAGGATGTTCGTCTATTTTAATATCTTTATGAAATCTATTAATAAATTTCCAAATAATATTTTTTGATTTTGCATTACTTGAGCCTACAATATTTAAAAGCATAGAAAAAGGCATAACTATTTTCTCTTTTGGGGGTTCGCCATTGTGCACATGCCATATTGGGTTAAGTAGTTTGTCCTTTTGATCCTGATGAGGATATTTTTCTATTAGAGAAAGATACTCATCGACTGTTTTAGGCACAACTTCAGAATATAATTTTTTTGCTCTTTTAGGATTAGGATACATATATAATGCTAAACTTTCAGGTGAAGCATACTTCAGCCATTCCTCTATTGATATTCCGTTTCCTTTTGATTTTGAAATTTTTTCTCCCTTTTCATCTAAAAAAAGTTCATAAGCAAAACCGTTAGGAGATTTCTTACCCAATACTTCACAAATCTTACTTGAGATAATTGCGCTCTCGATCAAGTCTTTTCCATACATTTCAAAATCTACATCAAATGTAAACCATCTCATTGCCCAATCAACTTTCCATTGCAACTTACATTTGCCATCTATTATTTTAGTTTCAAATTTTTTTCCATTATTGTCAAAAATAATTGTTCCTTTTTTTTTATTTATCTCTAAGGGTGAAATTTCAAGCACTTTATTAGTTTCAGGACAGATTGGAAGAAAAGGACAATATGTTTTTTTTCTTTCTGATCCAAGCGTTGGTAAAACAATATTCATAATATCATCGTATTTTTCTATAACTCTCATCAAAGACTCATTAAAAGTTCCTTTTTTGTAGTTTTCCGTTGAACTTTTAAACTTAAACTGAAAATTAAATTTATTTAAAAATTCAATTAGCTTTTTATTATTATGTTCTCCATAACTATCATATTTGCCAAAAGGATCAGGAATACTAGTGAGAGGCTTTCCAAGATTTTCATGTAAGACTTTGGAGTTCTGAATGTTTTCAGGAACCTTTCTCAACCCATCCATGTCGTCAGAAAAGGTTATAAGTTCGCTTTCAATTTTTTTTTATATGTTTGAGAGCATTAATCATCATTGTTGTCCTAGCAACTTCTCCGAAAGTACCTATATGTGGTAAGCCGCTTGGTCCATATCCTGTTTGAAAAATTATTTTTCCCTTTTTGTTAATTAAGTCTTTTCTTTCTTTTAAAAGCTTTCTAATCTCTACAAAAGGCCAGGAAGAAGTTGATTGAATTAAGTCGTTATTGAGCATAACAATGGTTTATTTAATTTTATATATATAATACAGATATAAATACAAGATATTAAGTTGAATTTTATAACTTTATATTTAATCTTGATCAGATGGCTGCAAACAAAACAGTTTTTTTTGTAATAGGGGTCTTGTTAGTTATTCTTGGCGCTTTTATGCTGATTCCTTATTTTGTCCAAATAATAATCTATGATGAAAATAGTCATAGCTTCCTATCCTCTGCTTTTGTTACAGCTTTTATAGGAACTTTATTCATACTTACAAATATTGAAGAAAAAGAACTTTCACTAAATCTTCAACAAACATTTTTATTTTCAACACTTGCTTGGTTATCGGTTGCAATTTTTGGCAGTATCCCATTCATATTTTCTACTCTAAACCTATCACTTAGTGAGGCCTTTTTTGAAAGTATGTCAGGAATTACTACTACTGGTTCGACTGTAATTGCAAATCTAGATGACTCGCCTAAAAGTATTTTGTTGTGGAGAGCTATTATGCAATGGCTTGGTGGAATTGGGATTATTGTAATGGCTTTAACAGTTTTACCATTATTAAAAGTAGGAGGTATGCAATTATTTAAGATGGAAGGCTCTGACACCACGGAAAAGATATTACCTAGAACAATTGAAATTGCCACGATAATTATTTCGACATATTTAATTTTAACATTTTTATGTGGTTTTTTTTATTGGATTTTTGGTATGAGTATATTTGACAGCATAGCTCACTCAATGACTACAATTGCAACTGGTGGATTTTCAACTCATAATGCGTCTATAGGTTTTTTTAAAGACTCTAATATTGAAATAGTAGCAACAGTTTTTATAATTTTAGGAAGTATACCTTTTATTACATATCTAAAATTTTTAAAAGGAAATAAAAAAATTTTTTTTCAAGATGTACAAATTAAGGGTTTAATATATCTTTTGATAATTTCAATTTTCATAATGTTTTTGTATTTATTCATTACAAATTATGAAAATACAATTTTAGACAAATTAAGAATTGCGTCCTTTAATGTAGTTTCTATTCTTTCGGGTACAGGTTACGTAACTGATGATTTTGGTTTATGGGGAGAATTTTCTTTAATTTTTTTCTTGTTTTTAATGTTTATTGGTGGATGTGCTGGTTCAACAACATGTGGGATAAAGATTTTTAGATTACAAATGCTTGTTTTATTTTTACAAAATCAAATTAAAAAATTAATTTATCCGAACAGTATTTTTGTTGTAAAATATAATAATCAAAAAATTTCTGATAATTTTATTAAATCAATTATTATTTTCATTTTTTCTTATCTTTTTCTTTTTTTTACCTTAGCAATTTTATTATCTATTACTGGTCTTGATTTTTTATCTGCAATTTCAGGGGCTGCGACTTCTATCTCTAATGTCGGTCCTGGTCTTGGAGATGTAATAGGACCGAATGGAAATTTTAGAGAAGTTTCAGATGTTTCTAAATGGATACTATCTTTTGGAATGTTGCTAGGAAGATTAGAACTATTTGCAGTCTTAATTTTATTTTTCCCTTCATTTTGGAGAGGATAATTGGCTTAATATGAAAAAACACACTACAAATACACTTAAAAATTTTTTTAATTTAAATTCCTTAAGAATGTTTTTTTTAGGGTTTTCTTCAGGTTTACCCATACTTTTAGTTTTTTCTACTCTTTCTGTTTGGTTAGTAAAAGCAGGTGTTAACAGAAGTATGGTTACTATGTTTAGCTGGGCTGGACTAGCGTATTCATTCAAGTTCATTTGGACACCATTAGTCGATAATATAAAATTACCTTTTGGAAGTTTTGGACATCGGAAAAGTTGGCTTATAGTTTCACAATTAATGATAATATTAAGTTTAATATTCATATCTTATACTGACCCTTCAAAAACCTTGTTTATGACGGCCTTAGGATCAGTTTTAATTGCTTTCTCAAGTGCTACTCAAGATATAATAATAGATGCTTACAGAATTGAATCTGCTCCTCAAAAATTCCAGGGAGCACTTTCATCAATGTATATAGCCGGGTATAGAATAGCAATGCTTGTAGCTGGCGCAGGAAGTTTGCTTATAGCATCATATCTAGGAACAGAATTTTACAACCCAGTAGTTTGGCAAATAGTTTATGTTTCTATGGCTGGCCTAATGTTAATTGGAGTTCTTACGACTTTGTGTTCTCCTGAACCTAATATAAAAAGAAAAAATAATTTTAATAATATATCTGATCAATTAAAATTTTTACTCACTTTTGCGTTTGCAATAACAATATTTATTTTTTGCTATTCTATTATCGACAACCCTTTCAATAATAAGGAGCCTTTAGAAAAATTTTTATTTGCTCTATTAAGAATAGTTATATGTTTTGCCTCATCTTCAGTTGTAATTTATATGCTTATAAAAATTAGATTGATACCAAAAAAATCTGCAGCCAATGCCTATATAAAACCAATATCTGAATTTATTAGTAGATACGGAAAAACTGCAATATTTATCTTACTTTTAATAGGATTCTATAGAATAGCAGATATAGTAATGGGTGTTGTTGCAAATATATTTTATCTTGAAAAGGGTTTTAACGTTAAGGAAATTGCGACCTACTCAAAATTTTTTGGTGTTTTTGCAACAATAATAGGCGGTTTAATTGGTGGATATTCTGCGGTTAAATTTGGAACAATTAAAGCTCTTTTTTTTGGCGCAGTGATAGCTGCAGCAAGTAATTTACTTTTCTCATGGTTGGCCGTAAGTGAACCAAGCATTAATGCTTTAATTATTGTTATTACTGCTGACAATATTTCAAGTGGTTTTGCAGGAGCTGCTTTTGTTGTTTATCTTTCTGCGCTTACTTCAATAAAATTTACAGCCACACAATATGCTCTTTTCAGTTCTTTAATGATATTATTTCCAAAAGTTATAGCTGGATACTCAGGCAGTATGGTAAACTTTATGGGATATTCAAATTTTTATATTTTTACCGCAATTTTAGGGGTGCCAGTATTAATTTTGATAATATGGATAGCAAAATTAGCTCCTGTAAAAGAATAAATGAAAAATCTTTACTCAAATAACTACTCTCAAATTAATTTATATAAAAATAAAAGCTCTAAGTCCGAATTAGTAACACAAATGATTTTTGGTAATGCGTTCTATGTTTTGAGCAAACACCCTAATTGGTGGAAAATCAAAATTTTAGAGGATAAGTACGTAGGTTTTATTAAAAAAAGACGATTTATTAAATTTTTCAAACCTACACATAAAGTTGCTTCACTTTCAGCTAGAGTCTTCCAAAGTCCTAATTTTAGAAAACAAATTGGAAATTTAACGTTCGGCTCAAAGATTAAATTTGAAGAAAAAAAATCAAAATTCTATAAATTTAACAAAAATATGTGGATTGAAAAAAAAAATGTAAAGCCAATAAAGTTCAAAGATAAAAATTGTTTCTCAAGGATAAAGGTTTTTAAAGATATAAAATATAAATGGGGTGGAAAATCATATAAGGGTATTGACTGTTCTGGATTAGTTCAAGTTATTCTAAATTTTAATAATATTTATTGCCCAAGAGATGCTAAAGATCAAGCTAAATATTTTAAACGAAAAGTAAAATTAAAAAATTTAAAAAAAAATGATTTAATTTTTTGGAAAGGTCATGTAGCTGTTGCTTTATCTAAAAATAAAGTGATACACGCCTATGGGCCATTAAAAAAAACAGTAATTATGAATACGTCAAAAACTATAAAAAGAATAGAAGACACAGCAGAGTTAAAAGTTTTATCAGTAAAAAGAGTTAATTAATTTGATAATTGTAAAACTTTCGTTTTTAAACTTCCCTCAATGAGTTCTGAAGAACACTCACATAAATCTTTTGATTTTACAACTGAAAGATTAAAAGGTGGTGCGTTTAAATCAACTGCACTATTATCATAAAATCTAGTATCTGATCCAGAAGGCTTGTTAATATTAGGAACAAATTTTTCAGAAGGAAAATGCTCTGTAACAATCAAAAACTTATATTTATTATTGATATTTTTTAAAAATTTCAAAATACTCTCGTTCGACATATGTTGTAAAACAAGTCTTACAGTGCAAATATCAGCTGATGGTAATTGGTCATTAGTAATATCCAGTGATAAAAATTCTACGTTTAAATCTTCAAAATTTTTTTTATTTTCTTCAATTAATTCATCAACAATGTCAACGCCAACATACCTATTACATTTATCTCTAATTTTTGAACCGATTGCAAAATCGCCACATCCTAGGTCTACAAGATTTGGTTTTTTTGGAAATGATTGTAAAAAATTTCTTAATTCAGAAATATATTTGTCTGTTAACTCTTCTGCGTGCGAACCTAAACCAGAATAAAATTTGTATTTTTTTTCTTTCTCACCTGCCCACATTTTTTTTGAATATATTGTTTTGAAAATATCTTTTTGACTTTTATTTAAAAATTCTTTTCTCGTTCTGGAAATAATTAATTTATTTTTCATTCTTATAATAAATTTAGGTATTAGAAATTTTAAAATTTTTTTCATTATTCAAATTTTATATTTTCATCAATCTTATTTACATCATTAGGTTGGTCTAAACCATGAATTGGAAATTTGTTTTCGTCTGAATTTCTTAGTGTATTAAAAGAACTCGGTGCAAAGGTAAGCTCTAAGACTGTTGGCTGGTCATTTTCATTTATAATTCCAAAATTATTTACATGTAAATGGACTAGCTGTAGTGAAAAATCTTCAACAAATTTTTCTATTCTGCTGTAGTGCAGGTCGCAATCATGAAATTCTATGACCATTCCGGTAAGTAAGTTTTGTTGGGCTATAATTTGATCTAATATTCTGTATTCACTTCCTTCGATATCTACTTTAAGAAAGATTTTTTCCAACTTCCTAGTTTTAATAATTTCGTTTAAATCGGTAATTTGAGATTCATTTATTTGCCCAACTTTTTGATTTATTGGCGCGATATACTTTTTCTCATGTTTTGCATTTTCTTTTCTAAAGAATTTCAAATATTTGAAGAATTTGATTAGCTCTATAGCTTCATAAATTTTTTTTCTTAAAAGAACAGTATTAATAAAATCCTTTATAAATTTTACTATCCAAAATCTTAAGTTAACACTATGGTCATAGCATAGAATTTCTGTTTTAGAATTTTTTTGGAAATCTTCTTCAAATGACCAATCATCTGATAAACCAAATCCAAGAACTACTTTCGAATTTAGTAAAGAATTTTTTGGAACTGCGTACCCCCCGTCATTTTTTCTGCCTAGTCTGACAATCTCACATTTGTGTTTGGGGCACAAAAATTTTGGAATCTTTAACATTGTTTTATTTTTTCCAATTGAAACTTTTATTAGAATATTCTTTAATTAAATCAATTATCTGTAAAAATTCCTCTTTTCGATTTGTTTCTTGTATTTTTCTTGTTCCATTTTTTATTAATTTGTCTCTTAAATCTTTATCTTCTGTAATTTTTATTAAACAATTTGCTATATCCTCCGAATTAAGTGGATTCACATTGAGCACTGCATCCCCAAAAATATTTTCTGTTTTATACTTTGTATAAATTACTGGTACGTTCATTTTAAATGCTTCCCATGGTGGTATATTGCTTGGACCTATTTGTGAGGTCATTATTAAGCCTGATGAATTATAATATAGATAAGGCAGATCTTCATCCTCAACAAAATTTAAAAATGTTATTTCGTTACTCAGATTTTTTTCAATAACATAATTTTTTAAAATATTTAAATTTCCAAATGTATTTGGATTATTCCCGCAGAAAACTAAGTTAATACTTTTATTAAATTTTGTTTTAATTATATTCAAAGCCTCAAGAATAAACTTGTGATTTTTATGAGGTAAATACATTGCTGGATAAAAAATATATTCTTTAGGCAAATGAAATTTTTTTTTAATCAATTTATTTTTTTCCTCATTCGGTTTAGTAAAACTGTTGACTGCAAAAGAAGGCTGATGATTTAATATTTTTATCTTAGACTTATCTACCTTATAAAAAAAACTAATTTGTTCTTTGGTAGTTTGAGTATTTGTAAGAATACCGATAGCTCTTGGTAAACTTTTTTCAAAAATTTCATCTCTTCTTTGAAATTCAGAATGATCTACATTATCAGGAAACTCATTTTCTACCCTGTGACAAACATCTGGGACAGTTACAAAATATTTTGTGTTTTCTAGATACAACATATATTGGCCTGGAGCAACAAAGTATATTAAATCAACTTCAATTTTTTTTAAAAAGGACTCAAACTTATTTTTAAAAAAGAGAAACTTTTTTATCCTCCTAACTAAACTGCCGTTATTCCTTAAAAAACAAACGTACCTCTCAAATAAATTCATTGAAAAATATTCAATCTTAAATCCTGAACCATTCAATGATGAACCTATTTTCTTTGAAGTGCAAATAATCGTGAATTCTATATTTTTGCAGTAGTTTTTGTATTTTTTAAAATTTTGAATTGAGTATAAAAGTTCTTGATATGCACCACCCGATTCTTGTTTTGAATCAACAAAAATTCCTACATTTAAAATTCTATTGTTCATTTAAAATTTTTCTATATTTGTTTTGATGTTTAATCAAACAATATAACAGAAAAATGGCAGATGAAATGCTCCCAACCAGCTAATTTATCTTAAACTATTTTAATATTTTTCTATAAGCAAAAATTACTGCAAAAACTATGATTAATGCTGCAATGCCTTGCTCACCTAAAGCATTTAATAAATTAATCAAATTTTTTGTAACTTGAGATCCAAAAAAAGCTACATTGGGTCCAAAAACAATTTCCGCTATTACCGAGACAGCTAGTAATAATATTCCTAATTCTAAAAATTTATTTAAATATTTTGTTAAAGTCGATATCCAGTTAAGCATAATTTTTTTCCTTTTTTTTAGCCGCCCTAATTAAAGACTTAGGGCGGCTATTTAAAAAGCTAATTCGAGGGAAGTAGCCTTAGTTGTTTATTATTTAAACAAGTTTAGGATGATAATAGCTGCAATTAATCCAACTATTCCTGCATCACCTAAAGATTGCACTAAACTTATAATGTTACCAGCTATTTCACCTACAAATGGAACATTTCCACCTAATAGACTTACAGCGATACCTAACGCAAGTAATGAAACTACTACTTTTGTTAAGCTGTCAAACATTGAAGTTAATCCTGAGATTGCTTTCATGTTATCCCCCTTTTTTTATTAATAAAAAATCAAAACGAAT
>MDTE01171723.1_pt1 | contig 11400 bp, 8 predicted proteins | sample 811231 | NCBI WGS metagenome assembly MDTE01 (sample SAMN05326651, study PRJNA326480) | marine metagenome | isolation source: seawater | place: Indian Ocean: Red Sea | collected 2010
GGCCACTTTTGAATTGAAAATGTATTTGCACCAAAAACATTTAATCCTGAGTTTATTGATGACTCAAGAGTCTCAATTGCTGTCATAACTCCAATAACTGAAAAGACACCTATGCTTATTCCCAATAGGGTTAATATTGATCTTAGTTTATTCTGTTTTATGGAATCTACTGCCATGCGGAAGCTTTCCTTAAAAATATTTTTTGTACTTCTCCCTTTCATTTATTACTCGTACCGTAGCGAATCTATTGGGTCAAGATTCGCGGCTTTATAAGATGGAATTATTCCTGAAATAACACCAACAATTATGCTCATTAAAACGGCCAAAACAGATAAGCCTAAAGGCATAGTTGAAGGAAAGAAATTATTTATGATTAAACTTGTTACATATGCAAATATCAATCCAATAATTCCAGCAGCCAGACATATTGTAATTGCCTCCATTAAAAATTGACTTAAAATCATATTTTTAGTAGCACCAATTGCTTTTCGAACCCCAATCTCACGTGTTCTTTCCTTAACAGAAACAAACATAATATTCATAATTCCTATACCTCCGACGACCAGAGATAACATGGTAATAAAAAACCCAGTTCCTGCAATAGCAATCTTCATCGAATTATATTGCTTCTCGAACGCTTTGGTTTGGTTGATAGCAAAATCATCTTCTTGGTTGGGTTTTAAGCCTCTTATTTGTCTCATAATTGAATGAATTTCATCTTTAGCCTCTACAATTTTTTGCTCTGGAACTTTAACACTCAATCGGGTCCAACCTCTTCTTGAAAAAAGACGCATATACGCCCCCTGAGGAATAATAGCTTGATTATCAACACTAAACAAACCTAAAAACTTTCCCTGTTTTTCAAGAACTCCAATTATTCTGAACTTTTCTCCATCAATTTTAATATCTTCTCCAATTGGGTTTTTTTCTTCAAAAAACGCATCTTTAATTCCATGTCCTACTACTGCCACTCTTCTGCCTTTACGATCATCACTATTTGAAAAAAAACGACCTTCTTTTATATCTGCACTAATTGTTTTAATATAATCTATATTAGTTCCAAAAATTTCAGTACGAATATTATTCTCTTTTAATGAAAGCTCAGCACCCCGCTGCATTACTGGAGCTACAGCCAATGCATAACGAGATTTATTTTTTATTTTATTTACATACTCAATCCTCATCCTTGGTCTATTTCGAACTTCCCACCACTCTTGATCTCCAAACCATTCAAAGCGAGATATATAGAGTATATCTCTACCTAACATTGACATACTGCCTTCAAAGGATCGATCAAGACCCGAAATTAAAGTTCCCATTAGTGTTACTGAGAAAACCCCAATTATAATACCTAAGGCAGTTAGAAGAGAGCGAGTTTTATTAGATAAAACTGAGGATAATGCCATACTAAAATTTTCAAAAAATATTGAGATCATTTTGAATTGGTTTCGGCGTCTTCTGTTATTTTACCATCAAATAGTTTTATAGTGCGTTGAGCATGACTGGCAATATCATCTTCATGCGTAACCATAATAATTGTATGACCCCCGTTATATAAAGAATCAAAAATTCCCATTATTTCTTCACCACTTTTTGAATCTAAATTTCCAGTAGGCTCATCAGCGAGAATGATACTTGGATTATTTACTAAGGCTCTTGCAATGGCAACTCTCTGACGCTGTCCGCCCGAAAGCTCATTAGGTTTATGTAGCATTCTGTCTTCAAGACCTACACTAACCAGTGCTTTTTTTGACATCTCTAGTCTTTCTGTTTTAGGAATATTTGCATATATCAGAGGAATCTCAACATTATGTTGAGCGGTTGCCTTGGGCAAAAGATTAAATGTCTGAAAGACAAAACCTATCTTTCTATTTCTAATAGAGGCTAATTGTTTATCATCCATTATGTGAACCATTTCATTCTCAAATTCATATATTCCAGAGGTCGGGGTATCTAAGCATCCGATCATATTCATGAGTGTTGATTTTCCTGAACCAGATGGTCCCATAATTGCTAAGTATTCATTCTCGGAGATTGAGATATCAACGCCATCTAGTGCACGAACTTCTTCTCCACCAACATGATAAATTTTATAAATGTTTTTGAGATTAATCAGAGCCAAACTTCAAACCTAAACAAGATGAATATATAACTAGTAATTTCAATTTTTTCAAAAACCCATAAAATTAATTTTCATAGTTGACTAACATCCCATGCTGGAGTTCCTTGCTTAATACTCGATAACTCCCAGTAACAATCACTTCATTTTCATTTACTCCTTTTTTTACTGAATAGTAAGATTCTCCATCAACTCCTGTAACTATTGGGCGGGCTAAAGCGTATTTTTTTCCCTCTGGGGCATTATTGTTTTCATATTCATCCTCGAGAACAAAAACTACTTCAATAGATTTTTCATTTGTACTGTTGTATTCTTGATCCTCTCTTTTCGACCAGCTATTATTATTTTTACTTTCAGAGATAATATCTTTATAATTTTCGGGTCTTGAGGTTAATGATTGAATAGGTATTGAAACTACATCCTTAATAGTTTCCGTTATAATATCGACAGTACTACTCATCCCAGGGCGAATTTTTTTGGGCGGTGATAATATTCTAACTTTAACTTTAAAATTTGTAACCTGCTCTTGTACACCCATGTTTAGAGATTTGGCAGTATGGGCGATTTCACTCACTATTCCATAAAATAAAGTATCCGGAAAAGCATCAATTTCTATTTCTGTCGTGTCTCCTACATCAATATTTATAACATCATTTTCATTAACGTCAACCAATACTTCCATTTGGCTGAGATCTGCTATTGTCATTAGAACCATTGGGTTAAACATTCCACCAACAGCCATTTCGCCTTTTTCCTTGGTAAGACTAGTTACAATTCCATATTTTGGAGCGGTTAGTCGAGTTTTTGACAATTCATCTTCCGCTCTCAAAAGACTGGCTTTAGCCTGATCAAATTGACTTAGCGCAATCTCATAACTGGTTTCAATCTGTTCCAAGTCTTGTTTAGAAATTAATTTTTGTGAAAACAGTACTTTTGTTCGATCTAATTGAGACTCAACCTTACGTAAATTAGCTGATGCTGACTTCACCTGAGAAAGAGCTTGATTATATACAGGCCTATATTGTTTTTCATCAATGCTTATAAGATGCTGACCTGAGTTCACAGTATCTCCTTCATTTACTGTTATTTCAGTAATCCAGCCGGTAATTGTTGAAGTAATTTGCACCTCTTCTTCAGGTTGAATCTTTCCACTTGCATTTACTTTATGAATAATTAGCCTTCTTTCTATTTTTTCTACTTCGACAAATGGATCATTATCAGCAGTTATTTTTGAAATAACAATGAATACGATTATTCCCAAAGTAATTATTGATGGTATCCAAAATTTTTTCTTCGCAAAAACTTTCAGCATCTTATTTATTCCCCTAATTGATATTTTAAGTCTAACAAACCCAATATTGATTCTAAGTTTGTTTGATTGATTCTAGCCTCATGAACTGTATTGATTAATGTTGATTGAGACCTGATTAAAGATACCTGAGCGTCTAGAACTTCTAAAATCGTTGCGGAGCCAAGACTATACCTTTCTTGCACTAACTTTAAGTCTTCTTCAGCTGATAAAACTACACTTTCATTGATTGGTATAATCTGAGCATAGTTTTCTAGAGAAGATCTTAGCAATTCAACCTGAACTCTTTGATCATTAAGAAAAGTCAAATAATCGCTCTCTGATTGCTTTTTTAATAATACTGATTGCTCTTGATTTGTTTTTAATTGACCACCAGAGTAAATCGGAACAACCAATGAAAAATTCACTCCTAGGTTCCAATCATTATTTATAGCATCAAGTAGCTTCTTGTTTTCATTACCATAAGCGGAATAGTTGACAGAACCATTTAAGGCCGGCAATCTAAGACCTTTTGCCAGCTGTATTTGCAATTTATTTATGTTAATTCTTTCCTTTTGAATTAATATAACAGGGTTTTTTGTTTTTAATAACTTTAGAGCCTCTGCACTTGTCGGAATATCTACGCCTACCCAACTATCTGCATCCGCAACAATTGTCTGACCAAAATCTTGCATGCCCATTTCATTAAATAACTGCCTACGTGTATTTGCTAATATCGTAGATCTATTTAAGACATCAATTTTTGCCTGACCTTCCGCTACGTTTGCTTTTAATAAATCAGTTCTTTTCACTGCTCCAACGTCAAACTGTTTTTGAACGAGGTCAACCTGTTGTTTTGATAAAGTTTGATTTTTTTCGGCTACTTCTAAAAGCTTTTGTGCCTGGAGTAAACTATAGTATGAATTTGAGACTCGTTGGATTACCTCTATCTTTATTTTTCTTAAATTTAGATTTGCGATTTCTAGATTTAAACTTGCTTGCTTTAACCTGTTTTTTGATTGCCCTCCGTTGTAGATCTTTTGATTAAGGCTTAATCCTACGGAGGATGAAACCGATGAACTTAAAGTAGATGTACTTGTATCGATTATCCCATCGAGAGCATCATCAAAATTAAAATTGGATATACTTTGCTCAGAAAACCGATTTTGAATATTATTATATGTAAGACCTATCCCAGGTAATAATTCGCTCCTAGCAACCACGACAGCTTTTCTAGAAACTTCTAAACCAAGTTTCGAGGATTGAATAGTTTTTTTATTATCAAGCGCTATTGATATACACTCTTCAAGGTTATAATTAAATTGTGCTAACGAAATACTGAATGCTATAAAAATAAATCCAATTTTATATGAAATACATTTCATTTTATGATTTTTAATAATCAGATCTAATCTTCTTTAAAAAAGATTTTGCTGATTCATAATTGTTATCTATCTTGCCATCAAGAATTGCATCTTCGATAACTTTTTTAATATGCCCGACTTTAGGACCTTCTTTTATTCCAAAAATATCCATAATCTCTTTCCCTTTAATTGGGGATTGAAATTCTTTCAAAGAATCTTTCTTCGTTACATTTATCATTTTTTTTTCAACTTCTTCAAAATTAAATAAATACTGTTTTACTCGATTAGGGTTTTTCGTTGTTATATCTGCTCTACAAAGCACCATAAGATCATCTAAATCATCGCCCGCTGCTACCATCAAACGTCTAACTGCTGAATCTGTAACTTCAGATTTAACTAAAGCAATAGGGCGCAAATGTAATCGAGTCATTTTTTTTAAATACTCAGTCATTTTTTTTGACAATTTCATCCTGCTTGCAACATTATTTATCATGTGTGCGCCGATTACATCATGCCCATAAAATGTATAACCTTTTATTTTATCAATCCGTCTGGTTTTGGGTTTTGCAATATCATGCACCAGCGCCGCGAATCTCAGCTCCATTTTTTTGGATAATTTTGCTGCATTATCTACCACCTGGAGGGTATGGGCAAAAATATCCTTATGGTGCCATTCTTTAGTTTGATCCATACCATACATGATGTGAATCTCTGGAAAAACGATCTCCATCAGGCCTGTTTTTTGTAGAATTCTAAGTCCTAATGATGGTTTTGGTGTTTGTAAAATTTTGATAAACTCATCTCTAATCCGCTCAGCCGAAACAATTTTTATTCTACTAGCCTGTCGCCTAATCGATTCACTACAACCTGGTTCAATTTTAAAGCCTAGTTTTGATGAAAAATAGGCTGCCCTCATCATTCGCAAAGGATCATCTGAAAAAGTTTCATCAGGATCTAGTGGAGTCCTAATAATCTTATTTTGAAGATCAATTATTCCTTTATATGGATCAAATAATTGGCCAAAATTTTTTGTGCCTATATCCATTGCCATAGCATTTATTGTGAAATCCCTTCTAGATAAGTCACCTTCTAAGTTTGTATATATTATTTTCGATGGCTTTCTAGAACTTGCATCATATTTCTCACTGCGAGCTGTTGCTACTTCTATTTGCAAGGGCTTACTAGGTATTAATGCAGTTCCAAACTTAGCAAAAGGAACAATCTTTTTAATACCAATCTTGTTAGCAAGTACTTTGGCAAAAGCGATTCCATCACCAACGGTCATTATATCAATATCATTTATATTTTTATTCATGAGTATATCCCTAAGCAATCCACCAACCGCATATACTTCTTGGTTTAGTTGTTCAGCAACTCCTCTAGCACATATGAGAATTTTTTTTGCTTCGGTATATTTATTGTTATCTAGTAAGTCATTAATAAATGCCATAATAAAAATTACTATTAATAAAATAAAAAAATATTATATACAAAGAGCTTGCCCGAAATAATACATTAAGACAAAATTGTACCCTATGGGCAATAAAATTACAAGAGTCTTATTAATTTTAATAACTCCAATTTGTTTAAATGGCCAATATAAGAATGTTAATATTGCTTTTGATGATAGGCTTTTACGAAGTGATGAAAAGCAAGAAATCTTTTCCCTTAAGCAAAATATAACTCAATTTTTGTCAACAACAACCTGGGACGAGGCTTATTCAGATCTAGATATTACTCTACACATACAGCTTATTTTTGAAAGTAGCCAAACAAAGGGTAATGTTAAAACATACAACTGCCAGTCTTTATTTTCAAATGGTGGAGACTTGAGGTATTTTGATAAACAAGTACAGTTTTACTATAATTCAGGAACAAGCCTATATTTTGACCCCGTACTTTTTGAACCTCTCCCCGGTTTTTTAGCTTACTATGCTCATATAATTCTTGCTGGGGAAATTGATACATATGAATATAATGGTGGAAATAATGCTTACGAAACTGCAAGAGAAATTGCTCAACGCGGTACCGCTTCTGATTATAAAAAAGGATGGGGTAATAGAATTTCAATTATTGATGATATTAACAGAAACATAGGCCTTCGTAAGGCTAGATTAGCTTTCTATATTGGAAAAGACCTGTATGATAATGGTGATAAAAAAGGATCTATTTCAGAACTAAAAATTATGCTAAATGGCTTAGAACAATCATTTATCGATGTGGGTAGAGATCACAACACCCAATATTTCTTAAAAATACGATCAAATGTTATTGCCTCAATGCTTGCTGATTTGAATAAAAAAGATATGTTGCTTGATTTGCAAGGGCTTGATCCAGATAGGCTAGATCTTTATCAAGAAGCTTTAGATTTAATATCAGAATAAGTACGTTGACCCAATAAATAGTACCGAATAATTGTACTACTCTTCTCCATATTTTGTATAAATTTATAATCATTGATTTTTCGTATATCCTTAAACTTTTTTCTTCTTTTAATAACTTCATGGGGATGAAATACAATCCAGAATAAAGCTCTGATTATACCAGTTACGTGATTATAATCTAGCTTAAATAATGAGTAGATCAATGCTACAACTTCTAGCATCCAACGAATTGTTCCTAAGTAAAAAGCCAACGAAATAGAATAATTAGAGAAAAGCATTAACAATGAATTTCTGTGGTTAAGATAATATTTCTTATGGGAGTACATTGGCAAAGAGACAGCGTTTTTATGGTAAACTACTGAATTTGGCTCACACCAAACACTATAACCCATTATCTGGATCCGCCAACACAAGTCAATTTCTTCCATGTGGGCGAAGAAAAGCTCATCAAACTTACCGCTTCTAAAGAATAATTCTTTTTTTATCAACAATGCCGTTCCACTAGCCCAAAAACATTTTTCCGGATTGTTATATTGGCCATTATCTTCTTCTTGATCAAGAAAAACCCTTCCACGAGCAAACGGATAGCAAAAAATATCCATATGGCCTCCACTCCCGCCAGCATAATCAAATAGAGATCTATTAAAATAATTTAGAATCTTAGGCTGAACAGCACCAATGTTTGAATCTGATTTTATTTTTTCAACTAGAGAACTAATCCAGTTTTCATCATGTACAGTATCATTATTTAAAAATAATAAGTACTTCCCTCTGGCAACCTCGGCCCCTATATTACAACCACCAGAGTAGCCATAATTTTTATCATTCTCTATTAGCCGAATATCCGGGTAGTTTTTTTTTATCCAATCCTGACTTCCATCAGTAGACATGTTATCAGAAACGATGATTTCATATGATGAAAATTTTGATTTTTTTATAGAAGAAATGCACTCAGAAATAATATCTAAACCATTCCAGTGGGGAATAATTATACTAACTGTGGGATTTGATAGGGTCAAAACTTAAAAAAACGAATTCTATCCGTTAGCTCTGATCTCTTCTAATATTTTCTTCGCATTCAAATCATTTGGGTTTCTTGTAACCCAACTATTTAAAATAATTTCAGCTTCTGAGAGCCTATTACTTTTTCGATACATGTAAACCATAGAAGAAACTAGTTCTGGGTAAGCTTCTTGCCATTTTCTCCAATTTCCTTGAGAAACAGAATTCAAACCAAACCCTTTTGAAGTAACCATGCTTTCAACTTGAATAAATTGAGTATGTAATTCTTCTAATAGTTCAATTGCTTTTGAAGTATCGTTGAACTCACTAAAATACAAACTGGCATATTCTACTTTTTTCTTGGGATCATTGGTGTTTATTTTAATTAAACGATCCATAATTTTTGACATTTCCAGTTTTTCTCCCAAATCCCCATAAATCCTGGCTACTTGGTAGTGTAATTCTGCTGCTGAGATAGCGATTGTTTCTTCAGGAATATTTTTGCTCATCCTCTTTAAAACCGAAATTGTTTTTTCTTTTAAATCTGATAAAACATTATCTTGTGATTCCTTTTTGCGCAATTCTTTTTGGTAATCTAAATAAAAAGAAACAGCTAATTGCATATACGCACTTCTGTAGTTTTGAAGAAGCCTAATTACTTGATCATTATAATAGACATTTTTATTTCCTAAATTCCTAAACATATACCCTGGTTGATAATCTTTTGACCAGTAATTATAATTTAAGGCACTTGAATCAAATTTGTAAAAATCTTTATGATCAAAATCATTAGACCAACTGTCAGGACCAATAGCACTCATAAGGTTTTCATACATTTTTTCTGAATCTACAGGTTTGGTGGGGTGACTTTTTAGTTGAAAAGTTAGGCCTTGCATATCTAAATATTGATCCAACCCTATTCGGTTTGACTGCGACACTGTTACAGCAAAATATATCGGTACTTTCCATGCGGCGTCATTGATTATACGCATTATCATTAAGTCTTGAACTCTTAGTGCTGCTCCAGCAAATGTAGGTTTCATAGTCCACTCTATAAAACCATCTTTATTTTTAGGATCATTTTTTACAGGAACTCTTACATTTTGTGTTTCCCAACGTGTTAAGCTAGATGTTATCTTATCAATTTGAGAATCGGAAAGTTTTATAAACTTTGTTTCATCGCCTCTTGCGTCTCTCATTTGTTTTATATACCAATCCGTATTCAGCAGACTTAGGTTAACTACAGAAACATCTGTTCTAAGACCCTCTACCTCTTGCAAATACCAGAGGGGAAATGTGTCGTTATCTCCATTAGTAAAAATAATGCCATTTGGTTCGCATGATTGTAAAATATTATAGCTATAATCCCACGCAACAAAATTTCCTGATCTATCATGAGAGTGATAATTAGCATTTAACATAACTCCGGGAATAAATACTATTTGTAATAAAATTGCAATTACAATCATTCTCCTAATTAAGTCTGGATGATTAAAATAGCTTTTTATCTTATCTAGGATTGCGCATGCGCCTATACCGGCCCAAATTGAAAAAGCAAAGAAACTTCCAACATATGAATAATCCCTTTCTCTAGGTTGTGGATTATCTTGGTTTAAATAAATTATGATTGCATACCCTGTCATCACAAATAAAGTCAAAACAGAGAATGCCATCCTTTGATCTTTATAGCCATGATAAAACATCCCTAGAATGCCTAATATTAATGCAAGCGGGAGACCAAACTGTGTCCAATCCACACCATCTTCTCTGCTGTTTGCTCCCATCGAAGTAACGTATGGTTCCGTTGATGGTCCTCGACCAGCAAACTGCCATAGAAAATATCTGTTATACATTTTACGGATTTGGTAATTAAGAAAATAATCCCACTGCTTTTCTGTATTATAAGAGCGATATTTCTTTTTTTGCCCAGGAGAGTAATTATTCCCTTGCTCAGGCCTACCAACCACTTCATGGATGGGAGGAATGCCCTTGTACCTTCTAGGCAAAACACCAACGCTACCATACTGCTCTCTTTCTAAATATGATATGAAAGCTTCGATAGTCTCAGGGTCATTTTCGTCTATACCAGGGTCTTGATTAGAACGAATAAAAATTAAAGCGTACGTAGAATAGCCTACTAAAACTAACACCATCGATGTTAGGGCAACTGATGCGAGCTTTTCCTTATTGATTACGGCCCATATCATAGCTAGAAAGATAGATACTATTAATATTATAGTACCTCCCACACCCATAAAACTTGCGGCTATTTTGGGCAAACCCTTGATTACTCCATTATGAATAACTAGGAATACTAACCCTGTTATAAATACTGTTATGCCAAATGTCTTCCATTCAAATTGATACTTCCTGAAATAAATAATTAATGCTACGAACGGTAGCGTCAGTAGGTTCAGTAGATGTAAACCTGTCGCCAGTCCGATCATATAAGCAATTATCAATATATATCTTTCATGCCCCTCATTATCTGCTTTTTCGGACCACTTTAAAATCAACCAAACAACAATCGCAGTAAAGAATGTACTCATGGCATATACCTCTGCTTCAACTGCGTTAAACCAGTGGCTGTCAGTAAAAGCAAATGTCAAAGATCCAATAACGCCCGATCCAAAAACAATCAGTGCATCTGTGGTTTCAACAATCTTCCCCTTCCAATGAGTAATAACCTGTACAATGATCAAATACAAAAACATTACGGCAAAAGCACTTACTATGGGCGACATGATATTGACTCTGAAAGCAATATCTGGGCTAAGTGGAAACATAGAAATAATTCTACCCAAAAGTAGAAATAAGGGGCTTCCTGGTGGATGCGGGACTCCTAGTCGATATGCGACCGCTATGAACTCACCACAATCCCAGTATGAAACACTAGGTGCCATAGTTGAAAAATAAACTAAAAAAGACACCAGAAACATTAAACCAGCCATAATTCTATTCGGTCGTATAAAGTTTTTATCAATCATTTTTAACTTTGGGATTATATAACTTAAAATATGTTAATATGGTAGAACGTGTTTTTTATTTAAACTTAGTATACAGTCTGTTAATTTAGCGTTCAAAATATTCAGTAAAAACAAAGAATCATTCATGAGACATGTAATTTATTAATTTGATTTTTATAATATTTTTTGAATACTGTATTAATCATATTGTTTTTACTAGACTTTAAAGATGGATCTTTTTTAATAACCTCAAACGCTGTTGCTCTTGCTCTTTCTA
>MDTE01027084.1_pt1 | contig 11399 bp, 11 predicted proteins | sample 811231 | NCBI WGS metagenome assembly MDTE01 (sample SAMN05326651, study PRJNA326480) | marine metagenome | isolation source: seawater | place: Indian Ocean: Red Sea | collected 2010
TATGTCACTAATTAATCGAATTGGCATATATTTTATATTTATAATCGTTCTAAATAATCTTTATATTTTTGCTAAACAAAAGATATTTAAAACATCTATCTTGTAGATTAAAAATTTTTTTAATCAACCATTTTCCATAAATGTAAGGACGCAATTGTTTTATATGGAGACCATCTTTCTGCATAGATTTCATACTTTATCCATTCACTTCCTTCTTTAACCATCTTTAATTTGTTCATTGCAAGCCTTAAACCAGCATCTTTAGAAGAAAATATATCCAGTTTACCTAAGGCAAATATTTCAAACATATTTACCGACCATGGACCGATTCCAAATATTGAATTCATTCTCTCATTCAGTTCATTACTATTTAACATATTAAGATCTATGATTTCACCCTGTGCATATAACTCAGAAAGTTCTTTGATCGATTTAGCTTTATTTGTACTGACTCCAAGTTTTTTAATTTGTGGAATTGTAAGTTTGTAAAAATGCTCATATTTTAGGTTTTCTGTGTTGAAGTGTGTTTTGATCTTTTTGAATATTGAATTCGCAGCAGAAGTCGAGATAAATTGTGAGATTATTATTCCAACGATAGTATCAAACTGATTTTCTTTTTTTGGTTCAAATTTTATATGACCATTTGAATCAATAATTTTCTTTAGTTTTTTATCCTTTCGCCTTAAAAATTCTTCTTTATTTGAAAGTTTCATTATTTTTTTAATGTTAAATTAATCAAAATTATTTAAAGTAAAATTTATTTTCTGCATTTTCCGTGTAGTTAATATAATCTAAGATAATTTTTTCTAGATTAATTTCATCTTGAAAATAATTTTTAAATGAAAAGTCTTTACTTGTATATTCGTCTATTTTATGAGCACTTAGGTAATCGTTTTCCATGATGATTGGACAATTATTTATTGTAGAAATAATTTCTGCCAACTCATAAATATCAAGTTTTAAATTCCACGCATCATAAACTTTATTGTTTTTTTCATTGTCTATAAAATAATCCATTAGATTATCAAAAATTAAGTAAGATCTAATGACCTTTTTATCGGAATTAATTCTTATTTCTTTTTTTGTTATTGACTGTTGAACAAAGCTTGAAAAAGCATAATTAAAATTGTAATTATAATGTTTAGCTATTACGGCGAACACTCTTGCGATTGAATAGTCTATATCATTATCTTTGCATGTATTCAAAAATTTTTTTTCTTGTTTTATTTTTTGTAAGGTATAAATTGTTTCATTGGAAGTTCCTTTCCAATAAACTGCTCCTGAAGATGTTAACAAAGCTTTCTTCACATAATTATTTTTTAAAAAGTTGTTTGATGAGTTGATTAATTTATCTGTTTGTGACACGTAAATGTCGTTGCTAAGTTCGGTTACATTTTTACCTGTTAAAAAAGCAAAATCAAAATAATAGTCAAAAGTTGAATCTTTTATTAAATTAAAATATTCCAAATTTTCGGTATTGAATATATATCCTTTAAATTCGAAAGATTTTCTTGATGATGAAATTAAAGTAAACTCACACTGATCGTTAAATCTTCTTATAAAATAGTCAAGAGTTGCTTTTCCAAACCATCCCGTTGAACCGAAAATTAATATTTTCATATTGCTTACAATTACTTAAAAATTAAAAAATATCTTTGTAAACAATATTAGTATTCAGAAATTTAGATAATTCATCAACATCGTTAAAAAATTTATTTTCATCAAAACTTAGATCTAAAACGTCATAATTACTTCGTATAAGATTTGAAAACTCATTAAAAATTGTGGAGTACTCTTCATAAGATTGATACTTAACTTTATAGTTGAAATGGTTTGAAACCCAAGAAAAGTTAGCATAATTGTTATCTGTAAATAAGTTTTTTCCGTAATGGTTTCTGAGACTTTTAATTGAATCATTTTTATTTCTATCTAAAATTATAAATTTTGTATCTTCAGGCAAGTCCCATGATTCGTAAGTATAAATTATTCTTTGATCCTTAATATAAGTAGATACACTTTCGGATTGATTTAGTAAACTTTCTTTATAATCACTCAATGTATCTTTTATAGAAGAGCTATCTGCACAATTAGTTTTTGAATAGCATTTATACCATTTTTCATTTTTTTGCATCCTTGACAAACCCCAAACATCCCAGCTGTGGCCAGTATACATTTCAATATTTAACAAATAATCATCAGGAATTTCTAATGAGTTTTCATCAATATCATAGAAAAAATTGTCATCCATTTTGTTAACTTTTGGATTAATCATTTTGTTATATAAAAAACTTGCTCCTACACCGTAAAGTGAACGAATTAAATTATCGTTTAGGAGATTTAAAAAAGTATCTTCAAAATAACCTATTTTGTTGAACTCGTAAGATTTTTGTTCAATTTTTTTACTATAAATGTGTGGTGATATATTTGAATTTTCTAAAATCTTACACAAGGCACTTGAGCCTGTTCTTGGTAAACCAAGGATAACAATTAACATATTGATTTAATAATAATATGAAGACCTATTTAGGATTTAATCAATAAAAATAAGAACGTTGTGTTTTAGTTTTTACAATTAATTAATGTCTTAACCTAAAATCAAAATTAACTTCCTATAAATTAAATGACTATAGTAGCTAATATATGAAAAACCATCTTGAAGAGCTTGAAGAAGAGGCTATATCAATAATCAGAGATACTTATTCCAGTTCTGAAAATCCAGTAGTTTTATATTCTATAGGTAAAGACTCTTCGGTGTTGTTGGAGCTTTTTAAAAAATCTTTTTACCCAAATAAAATACCTGTTCCTTTTCTTCATATAGACACAGGTTGGAAATTTAAAGAAATGATTAAATTTAGAGATAGTTCATTTAAACAAAATAATATAAAAGGTATTGTATATTCTAACAAAGATGGTCTTCGATCTGATATTAATCCATTTGATCACTCAAATTACACAGATGTAATGAAAACCCAAGCACTAAAAGATGCTATAAAAATAGGGGGTTATGATTTCATATATGGGGGTGCCCGTAGGGATGAGGAAGCTAGTAGATCAAAAGAAAAAATAGTTTCACACCGAAGTATTGATAATCGATGGGACCCAAAAAGCCAGAGTATTGAACCATGGCTTCTTTTTAACACACATAAGGAAAAAGGTGAATCATTTAGGGTATTTCCAATATCTAATTGGACAGAATTAAATATTTGGGAATATATTTATAGAGAAAAGATAAATATTGTTCCTTTATATTTTGCAAAAAAAAGAAAAGTTGTAGTAAGTAACAGTCAAATATTTCTTTTAGACGATAATAGATTCAAATTTCAAGAAACAGATGAGATTAAATATCTAAATGTAAGATTTAGAACTTTAGGTTGCTATCCATTAACTGCTGGTATTGAAAGCAAAGCCAAAAATGTTAAAGAAATAATAAAAGAAATAAAAAAGTCAGACTTTTCAGAAAGAAGTGGAAGGCTTATAGATTATGACAAACTAGGAAGTATGGAATTAAAAAAAAGACAAGGATATTTCTAATGAAGTCAGTAAAAATAATGACTTGTGGAAGTGTTGATGATGGAAAATCTACGTTGTTAGGACGTCTTATTTATGATACAAATAATCTTTTACAAGATCAGTCAGAATACCTAACAAGAATAAATGAACAATTTTCAAAAAAGGGAGTAGATATAGATTATTCCTTACTTCTAGATGGTCTGATTGATGAAAAAGAACAGGGAATAACTATTGATATAGCATTTAAATATTTTGTTTTAGGCAATACTCAATTTACCTTAATTGATTCACCAGGTCATAAAGAATATACCAAAAATATGGCAAATGCTGCAACATTTGCGGATGCTGCACTGATTTTAGTTGATGCATCTAAAGGAATAACATCACAAACAAAAAAACATTTAGAAATTGTAAACATGTTTCCAAACATAAAGTACAAAATAATTTGTATAAATAAAATGGATAAAGTTAAATTTTCAAAAAAAGTATTTGAAGAACATAAAAAATTAATAATTGATTATTCAGAAAAAAACGACATTAAATTAGATGAGATTATACCTTTATCGGCAGTTGAGGGAGATAATGTAATATCGAAAAGTCCAAAAATGAGTTTTTATGAAGGAAGGTCTTTATATGACGTACTAACAAAACTTAATGTAAAGTTAGATTCAAAAAAACAAGGTAGTTCTATTGTCAAGTTTATTTCTAATAACTCAGGTAACAGAACTTATTTCGTTGAGAATAACAAAGTTAACTATAGTGTTGGTGATTATCTTAGAAATGTATATACAAACGAAATAGCTAAAATTAAAAAAATTTATCATAATAACAAAGAGGTAGAGGTACAAAAAAATCTCAAAAACACTGCAATTGAGTTAAGCGATCAAATTTCCATAAGCAAGGGTGATTCACTAGTACTAAAAAATGACAACTTTACCTTGTCTGATGCATATAAGGTACAAATAATATGGACAGCATCAAATGAGATGTTAAAAAATAAAAGGTATATCTTTAAGTTTCATTCAAAAGAAGTAGCTGGATTCGTTTCAAGGACATCTAAAAAAATTGTAAAGAAAAATTCGATTGCAATTCTAAATATTGAACTAGAAGAAAAAATACATCTTGATTTATTTAATTCTAATTATTATCTTTCACAACTTGCGATAATCGATCCGGAAAATAATTTAACTGTTGCTTTTGGGTATATTGTTCAACACCTTGATAGAGGAAGTACAGTACTATATAAAAAATTACAGAATTATAAAAAAAGTGACTACAAGTGTTTATGGTTGACAGGCTTACCTTCTTCTGGCAAATCTACAATTGCAGAAGCTTTGGGTAAAAAATTAGATAAGCTTCAGATTCCTTTCTACATCATTGATGGAGATAATATAAGATCAACTTTAAATAAAGACCTTGGATTTTCTCAAGAAGATAGGATAGAAAATAATAGAAGAGTAGCCCATTTATCTAAAATTTTGTTTGATTCTGGAATTTTACCTATAGTTGCAACAGTTTCTCCGAATAATAGTTCAAGAAATTTTGCGAAAAGTTTATTTAATGAAAATGATTTTGCTTTAATTTATGTTGAAGCTTCGCTTGAAATATGTATTAAAAGAGATCCAAAAAACCTTTATGGAAATAAGTCAAAAAAAATAAAAAATATAACAGGACTTCATTCAAATTACGATATTCCAAAAGATGCAGATTTAGTATTAAATACTGAAAAGTTGACAGTAACCCAGTCTGTAAATCAAATCATTAAATTCTTAAGTTAAGAATGTAAATAGATATATCAACAGTATTAAAATTTTGTATATACTCATTTAGTGAAAGGTAGCCATGAAAATCTCCGATAAGATTGCTGAGGTTTTAGTTTCTAATAATATAACTGATGTTTTTATGGTTACAGGCGGTATGGCCATGCATCTAAATGATTCATTGACTAGGAAAAAAGAACTTAATGTAACTTTTTTTCATCATGAACAGGCTTGTGCAATGGCAGCAGATGCTTACTCAAGAAGCACTGGAAAAATATCTGCTATATGTGTAACTGCTGGGCCTGGAGGGATTAATGCATTGAATGGTGTATTTGGTGCATACGCTGACTCTATTCCCATGTTAATATTGTCTGGTCAAGTTAGAACCGATACACTAAATTCAGAAAAAAATCTAAGACAACTAGGTGACCAGGAAGCACCTATCACAAAAATGGTAGAAAGTATTACCAAATATTCTAAAACAATTACACGAAAAGAAAATATTGAATATGAAATACAAAAAGCAATTTCAACACTATCAAATGGAAGAAAAGGTCCAGTGTGGATTGACATTCCTATAGATATTCAAGGCACTGAGTTTAAAAAAACCAATAAATTATTCAGAGAAAAAAAAGAAATTTCTACAAATAAAGAAGTAGAGCAAATAAAAATTTTAGAAAAAAGATTAAACGAATCAAAAAGACCTCTGATAATTGCTGGTGGTGGAATAAGATCTTCAGGTTCAACTGATCAGTTTCGTATTTTCGTAAATAAATTAAACATACCCGTTGTTACTGCATTTAATGGACATGACTTGCTATGGGAATCTCACAAAAACTTTATAGGAAGATGTGGAACAATTGGTGATAGAAGAGGCAATTTGGCAGTTGAATGTGCAGATTTTATATTAGTTTTAGGATCAAGTTTGAATATTAGACAAATTGGTTATAACTTTGAAAAATTTGGTAAAAATAAATACTTTTGTTACGTTGACATTGATAAAGAAGAATTGTCTAAAAAAACAATTAGACAAAATTTAGACCTTCCTATAAACATTGATTTAAATAAGTTTTTTAAACTTTTTAATGTAGATAAAATTAAGAAAACTAAAGATCATGAGGTCTTCAATAAATGGTCAAAGAAAGTTAAAAAAAATTATTCAATTGAAAATGAAAGTTATCCTGATACAAAAAAAATTAACCCTTACGAAATGACACTAAGTCTTTCAAAAATGTCAAGGAGCAATGACATAATCCTTACATCCAATGCAACAGCAGCAATTGTTCCACATCAAGCATTCTTAACCAAAAGAAATCAGCGATTCTTTACAAACTCTACCTCTGGATCAATGGGATATGGTATTGCCGCATCAATAGGTGCAAGTATTGGTAATAAAAAAAGTCGCATAATCTGTTTTGAGGGAGACGGTAGTTTGCAAATGAATATACAGGAACTTGCAACAATTTCTCATAATAAGTTGAACATAATCATCTTAGTTTTTTCAAATAATGGCTATCACTCTATTAGACAAACTCAGAAAAATTATTTTAGTGACAATTTAGTAGGAATTGATGAAGAAACAGGTTTATCTTTTCCAAACCTTAAAGATATCTCAGGTGGATATGGCTTGAATTATATAAAAATAACAAAAAGAAATGTAAAAAGCTTTATTAAAAACTTTAACAAATTAGATACCCCCTTGCTAGTTGACGTAGAAGTAGATGAAAACATTGACTTTCAGCCAAGAATTAAATCTAAAAAGAATAGTGAAGGAGCAATTGTGAGTCCTGAACTTTATGATATGCATCCATTTCTTCCAGAAAAAGAAATTGAAAATCTACTAAAAATAAAAAATAATTAAATTTAACGCAGTGGAATATAGGATTTACGATTTTTATTATCCATTATTTTTTGATCTGAATAATAAGAATCATCAGTAAAGTGAGTAGTTGATATTTCTTCAAAAACTGAGCCATTCTTGGTTCTAAATGAGTGTTTATATGTTAATGGTATATGTAGTATATCTCCAGGATTAAGTACGTGTTCTTCATTTTCTAGATTAACAATGAGTTCGCCATGAAGAATAATAAATGACTCTTCCTTTTTTTTATGAAAATGAGTAGGATTTTCTTGACCAGGCAACATTGTTATAATTTTTTTGCAGTAGAGTTTATTAATTATTGTGACTAACGATGATCCGTATTCGTAAAAACTATCAATTCCGTAATGATGAGAAATTTCTAATGTTTCGTTTGATAAGTAATTTAAATTAACTTCTGACATTAGTTCTAGAACTTTATCTCGAATAACTTCTAAGGACTTTTTATTATCTCGAATCTCTAAGTTTGAATATTTTATATCAGACATTGGCTCTTGGTCTGATTTTGAGACTATCTCGCTAAATTTTGAAACATCATTAGCAAGTAGTTGATCTTCTTGTGAAGGAATAGCGAAATAGAAATCATCTACATTTAAAACTTTTTCTTTTTTAATATTTTCTTTTGAAAAGGCCCCTCTCTTCAGAGGTCTGAGAGCTTCTATTTCACTATTTAAGTAACTGGATCTTCCTTCAATAGAGCCAATTATTTGAGTAGATTGCTCTAGATTTTCAAGCCATATATTTAAATCATTAGGTAAGCATGAGTATTCATTGACATTATAATTCTTGTTTTTATCTGGTAAAGCTATGTGCTTTTCAAAAATTCTAGCACCTTGCGCATATGCTAATGCTCCAGTCATTATGCCTTCATTTCCTTCATGTGTCGAAAATCCAATCTCAATATCAGGAAATATTTTTTTCATAAAACTTATATACTCAAGATTCAGATTTTTGATACTTGTTGGGTAGGTGCTTACACAATAATTTAAAGCAAATATTTTTTCTCTATTTTTCATAAATGTGTAAAACCTTTTTATTGTCTCCAGATTGGACCCACCTACAGATGCAATAATCTTCATATCAGTATTCCCAACTTCTTCAATAAGTGGCCAGTCATCTAAGGAAGCGCTTGCAATTTTTAGAAAATCAAAACCATCTTTTACAACTTTGTTTACAGACTTTTCATCAAAAGGAGTACACATAATTTTAAATTCATTGTTTTTTGATGTTTCAAGTAATGACTTCCATTCATTTTCACTCAGTTGTGTATCTAAGAACCTTCTAACATATTTAATATCTTGATCACGATAATCAGGATGAACAAATGTATCTAAGTGACGATATTGAAATTTGATTGCAAAATCAAATTGACTTATAAAGTTTTTGCAAACCTTCGAAAACTCTTTTATGATTTTAAGACCATGATCTAAATCGCCCTGATGATTATTTGCAACTTCAAGAACAATTAAAGGCTTTCCATTCAATATCATTTAAAATTTATCTCCTAACCAATTTTCAATTTCTAGCGCTTTATCATCGATATAAAAATCTGCAGCCGGTTTATTAAAGTATAAATAATTGTATTTAACATTCCAATCAGAGAGTTGTTTTTTGGTAACTTCTTCCCAGTTTGTACCCGTAACAAAACCCCTTGCTGTATTAATTATTATTGTATTTTTCTCATCATACAACTTGTTAACTTTTTGTATTCTATCAATGATGGGCTCTGCTTTTTCATAGTCTCCATCAGTCAATGTGCATAATGTACCATCAAGGTCAAAACAATAAGTTTTGTTCATATTCAATTATTATATAAATCATTAACTCAAAAGAATGAGTAAAACACAAATTTATAAATAAAAAATTATTTAATATTAAAATTTTAGATATAAGAAATAAAATTTAAATGAAAAAAATTAGCTTTATTATTACAGCATTTAATGAAGAAGGAAACATTAAAGAGCTATATAGACAAATTGAAGAAGTTACGTCAATCTATGAAAATTACATTTTTGAATATATATTTGTTGATAATGGTAGTGCTGATGATACTTATTCTATTTGTAAAGAATTACAGGATTCTGACAAAAGAATTAAAATATTAAAGCTATCAAGGAATTTTGGATTTGATGGTGGAATTACAGCTGGTATCGATTACTCAAATGCAGATGCTGTAGTGATTATGACAGCAAACCTTCAAGACGATCCAAAAGTGATAACTGAGTTTATAAAAAACTGGGAAGATGGATATGACATGGTTTATGGGATTGTAAATTCAAGACCTGGTAAGTCAAAAACTAGAAAATTAAATTCTATTTTATTTTACAAAATCATAAATATTTTAACAAAAGGACTAATACCTAAAGATGTAAGCGACTACAGACTAGTTGACAAAAAAGTGCTCAATGCAGTTAAATCTATGAATGAATATAACAGATTTTATAGAGGTTTTTTTGCATGGGTAGGTTTTAAATCAATCGGTGTAAATTTTGACAGACAAGAAAGATTTTCTGGAGAATCAAAAGCTTTAACTTTTAAAGTAATAAGTGCTGCTTTTAAAGCAATATTTTCTTTTACTTCAATACCCCTGAAAGTTTCAAATTATCTAGCTTTTATTTTTTCGATTCTTGCAATTATTATTCTGTCTGTACAAACCTACAATTGGATAAAATTAGGTGTTCCATTCGATGGCTACGGATCAATAGTTGGAATTATTTTATTAATTTCTTCGTTATTATTTTTAATTCTTGGTGTAATAGGAGAATATTTAGGCTTAATCTTCGATGAAACAAAAAAAAGACCTATCTATATTGTTGAAGAAGAAACTTAATATTTGCTCAATATTTCAGACCATGAAATAACTTTTTCTTCTGGGAAATCACTTAGTAAATTCTTAATTTCATGTTCTGCAGAATTTGCAAGTATTAACACATAGTCTGGACTAAAATTATTTAGTTCGCTGGGATCAAAAATTTTATTTCCATATACCTTTTGATCAATGTCATTAGGAAGATTTTTTAAATATTTATCAACCAGCATGGTGTCCTCATTTAGCTTAAGATATCCATATTTAATCAAAGAATCTAATATTCTTCCAGCTCCCCAGATAACTACTTTTTTTTCATTTATTATTTTTTTTAATTCATTGCTAACGATAGATTCTAAATTGCTCCTATTAATTTTTAAATATTTTTTGTACTTCTTTATATTTTTTTTAGCAATTTTTGATTCATGGTTATACATTATTTTATTTTGTTTATTTTCTTTGTAATTATTTTTAATGACATAAATTAAATTAAAGCCGTCCTCAAGTTCTAAAACTATTTCAAAGTTAAAATAATTTATTAGATTTTTAAAACTTAATTTAGAAAAATGAAAAGTATGTTTATCAATAAAGAATTCTTCGACAACAGATTTATTTTCAATAAATTTTATGTTTGGTATGTCTATAAAAATTTTTCCATCCTCATGCAAATGTTTATCAAATAAATTAAAAAGGATTCTAAATTCGTTTAAATGTTCAAGAGTATGGCTACAATATATGAAATTAAACTTTAAATTACTATCAAATTTAACATCTTCTATTGGCTTATTGATAACATTGAATTTTTTAATATTTTCATATTCAATAATTTTTTTATCTGGTTCAACTGCATAAATATTTTTAACTTTATTAAATTCAGAGGCAAATTTTATAAAGTCACCTCTGTTACTTCCTATATCTAATACGTTACCTTTAAGATAATTTTCAAAATTCACTAATTTTTTTTGGTTATCAAGCCTTAACTTTTTTCCATGTCTAACGTTACCCCAGTCAGCGTTTGCACTTAGGCTAGGTTTTTTTATATTATTTACATTCTTGAAAACTGATTGGACTAGACAACATTTATTACAAACAACAACTTTGCTTCCTTTTTTTGATCCACTTGGCTTATATTGATAAAAATATATTTTTTTATCACAAATCTTGCAGCTGTAGTTCTTTAACAAAAACATATTTAAATTCAAATTATTTTGAGAACTCTAAGCACTCTAAAGACTACAAAGATTATTACAAGAACAATAACCCAGCTCAATATTATATCTCCCAAATCAGAGTCTACACCTATCTGTTTTGCGCTACCTGCGCTTCCAATAAAAGCACAAATGGAATAGCCGAGTACTTTATAAAGTTCTAGTTTTTGTTTTTTATCTAAGTTTTTAAATCTATCAAACATATATGTATCTTAATTGTTTTAAATGAGTTTAAA
>MDTE01042412.1_pt1 | contig 11399 bp, 26 predicted proteins | sample 811231 | NCBI WGS metagenome assembly MDTE01 (sample SAMN05326651, study PRJNA326480) | marine metagenome | isolation source: seawater | place: Indian Ocean: Red Sea | collected 2010
TTATTTACCACTAAATACATGCATAATTTAGTACAAATTTAATATTAAGTCAAGCATAGAACGTGCTGACGTCAAACTCAGAAGGAGAAAGACATGGCAAAAGACGATGATAACACTGGTAAAATGGAAGTTGCAGTAAGAATTCTTGGTAATGAACTTGTTGCACTAAAAATGGTAGTAGATGATTTCAAAATAAAATGGTTAATATATGGTGTGATAACTATAGTAGCACTAGGCTGGGCGGCAAGTAGCTTTGGACCAGCACTATTTGATATGATTGGAAACAACAATGGGTAAGAAAAAGTCGAGAGCTACACAAGTATCCAAAGGGGAAATTGGTAGACCACAACGAAGTAGATTACGGCATGGTGATCCAGGTTATGCTTCTCAGAGAATTACGAATCAACTTAAAGCGTTTTTAAAAGGCAAACGTGTAATGTTGACCATAGAAAATCCAAACAAAAACGAAACCAATCGACGTATGATTAGAGTACCTGCAAACGAAGTGTGGAAACACGGTAAAAGATGAGTACACTTTTTTTATTTTTATTGCTTGTTAAACATAGTATATGCGATTTGGCATTACAAAGTAGATTTGTTAACAAGCAAGGTGATAAGAAAAATCTCACCGATTTAAAAGGTTACCTACATGCAGGCGATCATGCAATAGGAACATTCGTAGTAGCTTTGCTCTTTGCAGGATTGATTCCTGCATTGGGTATTGCTATTGCAGATTTCGTACTGCACTTCATTATTGATTTTGCAAAACGCAGATATACACTTGCAAAAAATATCAAACAAAGCGACAGCAAGTTTTGGATTATACAAAGCATTGACCAAATAGCACACTACAGTTGTTATTTTGTTTTTGTAATAATTCTTATATAGATTCCATAAGTGCTGGTCCAATAAAGTCTCTAACCATTTCATCATTAACTTTATCATTGAAGTGACAATGGTCACAGAGAATATTTTCTAGCCCATATTTGTCTTCATAATAATTGTGTGCGTTACGATATCCTGGAAATTCAACTAATTTAGCACCCTGTAACATGTTTCTAAAACTAGGATATCTAGTAAACTCCCATGTCTTTGCCCAAAGCACACATCTGATACCCAACATATTACAAAGTTTAATAGTCTGATAAATGTCTAACATACCCCAAAATTCTGTTGCATATTCAGTTGCGGCAATGTTCCATTGAACTTCTTTCCAAATTTTAAATGATTTCTTGTTAGGAGAGAATATTTCTTGCTCCATATCTTGTGTCAAGCATCTCAAATACTTCCAAGAAGATTCAGAACTGCGATATACATCTTTTTCTAGTCTAGACATTAAAACTTCTGATCTTATTGACTTGTAGTTTTCTGGTACAGATTTGAAGTTTAACTCCGAACGATTGTTTACAATTTCAATCAGCAGTATATCAATATCGTGTTGGTCTTTTAAGTACACAACTTTGTTGAGATACAATTCTGTTCCTTTACCAGCACATGCGGCATTGAAGAACTGCATTCCATCTGTATGCTTGTCTAACCATGTCTCGAAAGGCAATGCCAAATCTTTCATGCCTGTTTCATAATTATGGTGACAACCTACAGAAAAACTTGAACCTATTATTCCAACTCGCATTTATCTGGGCATCATTTTTCTACGAAGCTCAGCCATTTCATCACGGTTTTTATCAACAGTTTTTGGTGTATGCTTGTGTGCAAAAGTAGGGGACACTGATTTTTGCTCTGGATCTTCACCTATCAGTTTTTGCATCAAGAATATACGTTGTTTGATATTGGATATTTTGCTTTCAGAATCTTGTAATCTGTCAAAGCTGGCTTGCATGGCTTCTAGTTGTGCTTCTAAGTTCATACTCATATTTATTTGCGGTTTACATAAATGTATGTAATTAGAAAAAATATTGTTATGATGAGTAGCACCATTGATGTTAATTCTGCGTCTGTCATTGTACTCATGACAACACCCCTACAATGAGTAGAGGTGTGTCTTTATTACTTTTTATTTCTTTTCCGGGTTGGGATTCTTATCCATTATCCTTTTGTTGTTTAAGTTGCGAGCCAGCAACTATGTCCCCATTTTCTAGTACTTTTATTAAGTTGAGATTGACCATGCCGTTTACTGCAATTTCAATTCCATTTTTTCTACCGTGATTATATCCTAACCAAGTGCAAAACAAACAAATTGCTACTGCCACATATCCTTCATAACCTACAAACATTGCTGACTCCTATCTAGTTATATACTTGTTAATATAGTATACTTATCTAGTATTGTCAACCTTAGAATGAAAAACTCATTCCAACAGTAACTTCACCTCTATCTTCAGCATCGATATCCCAATGTGTTTTACCATATAATTCGATGTTGTCTCCGAAGCCACCGTAGTTAACTTCAAAGTTGATGTTTGGTCTGCTACCTTCGTCAAGCACATCAAATGCTACAACACTGTCTGTTGCAGTACTGTCGTATAATGGAATCTTTGTACCAATGTCAAGACCCCAGTCTTGTGTAAGACTGATGTTCATTTCTGGTTCGTAATCCATGATTGTCTTTTCTGCGTCTACACTGTACTCGGCTGTGACTTCATTGTTCCAAGCCCAGCTGATTCCGCCTTCTGCGAATGCTGAGGTTGATGTAAATGCACCCAATAGTGCAACTGTGGCTAGTAAACGATTCATATTCTTCTCCTTCTATTTTGCCAAAAAAAATGACAAGAACCCGATTGTGTTCTCGTCATTAATACTTATAGATTACCTTAGCAAATTACAAGGTTAATCAGTGTGTGCAAATCATTATATCTAGATATGTGTATGATTTACCACACTATTCGTGTTCACCACCTGGGTCACTTTTTGGTAGTTTAATCTTCTGTCCATCCATCCACAAATATTGTCTACTGCGGCTTGATGTATGGTAACCTTTCTTCAAAAAGAAAGTTGGTTTTTGTTTTGCTACTTCAAACGTACCAACTGTAATTGCAATAGCACCCAATAAAAATACGTGAGCTATAGCACTTACACCAAAAACAAAGAAACTACCAACATAGAAACTAAACACGATACACCACATCCAGGCAAGCACCTGTAGTACCATATGTCTTGCATGGAGGTCGGGTATGTGTCTCAATGGATTTACTTCTGCATTCATTACACTGTTCCAGCTTGTATATACAAATTCTCTCATAGTTTTTACCTTCTCTAAGTCTGTTCTAATTGGATAGTGTGCATCCATATCATCTTTAAAATCTATAGCATCATATACATTTTTAAAATAATTGAATGCTTTACCTTCCTTAAAGTATGCTGTTACTTTATACATGTTTATCCTATTGTTAAGTTAGTGCAACTTTTCTGTTCCAAGGTAAGTTGCCAACCCGTCTAATTACGCCGCGATGGCGAAATCAGAAGGTGCAAAGTTATCGTTTGCGTTTAGTTTTTTTGACCTATTTCGCGGTCATCCGGTAAACTCCACTCCACTTTCATATCTGTCGATCCTATTTCGGCCCCATCATAAAGACACTTAGTATGTTCCGCCACACGTTTATTTCTTGTTATAATTAGGATTTGTTTCCTTTTCCTATCGTATACCAAATATCTAACTTGTGCCAACGGTTTCTCAATGTGTTTATGGTGGAGCCGCAGGGTACCGCCCCCTGGTCCAGTCTACTTCCACGTTGCTTCAACGTTTACATTTATATTTATAGCATGAATTTGTGATTTGTCAAGTTATACTTCTAAACCATTTTTGGTTTTACATTCCCAAGTAATGCTTACCCAATCGCCGTCACTTGGTAGTGTATCATGACTAATTCTCTGATAATGACATTCTTGTTCATCTTTGACTTCAAGAACTTCTTGCGATATACAACCTGTATTGCTACAAACTGTTAACAATAAAACCCATATTATTTCCATTTTTTTCTACTTTCTTCAAGTATAAAAGCACCTTCTGGACTATTGATAGCCGCAATAAGTTCCATCCATTGCTTATTACTGATCCTAATATTTGTTTCTTCATTTAATATGCTGTTCCACTGTGAAATATAAACACCGGTATCCTCTACCTCGATTCTTAAATCGTCCTCATAACCTTTGTCGTCAAGTATTACAATTTCGATTGTTTCATGTTCATATTCCACAGTGTACATTATTTTGCGTACCTTTCCATCAGATAGTTCAAATCCATTGAACGTTCTCCTGGATGAGGATATACATAATTGACTTCGATATTTTTTGGAGTATATTTCCATTCTCCATTACTGAGTTGACTAATATAGCCTTTATCATTAAAGTATGAATAAATGTATTTGTGCGGAAACCCGCCAACACTGACTAACTTTCTAGTCCAACCGTGATCAACTTCTAATGTGCTTGCTTCACGTTCCACTACCTTAACCATTCTTGCTTTTAGTCTTTCCCATTCGCTTGTCATTTATTTCTCCAACTTAAAACAAACAAGTTCTTTGCCTGTTCCTGTTGTTATTACAATGCTTTTTGCATTTGGATCTGGAGCCCTGCATTCAACAAGTTGTCCCCATTTATAGCCCTGCTCTTGTTGAGCAACGGCTGTATCAAAAAAGTCTCTCTCATTAATACTTAATAGTGTAAGAAAGACAAAGCCAGCTTCTAACATATATTTTTCCTTTCGCTTTTTTAATTTGGCACCGGTTGGAGGAATCGAACCCCCGCCTTCAGTTTTGGAGACTGCCGTGCTACCACTAACACCAAACCGATTAAAACTTTAAGTAGCTTTTTGTCATCATATCAGCTACTTTTTGTACACCACTATCCCACTGATTAGTTGGCGCGGTATCCCACATCATTTCTGTACTGTATGGTAAAACATTCCACATGCTTCTGCCTTCTGTTCTACTACCTAGTAACTCACTTTCTAGTTGACCAGGTCCCCAAGTACAGTTTCCAATTAATACTCTCCAAAAGTTTGGAAACTGATTGTCATTTAACATTTGTATCATCTTTTTATCTCTGGTCATACATAAATTTTCATTCAGTCGAATTGTGTTATCAGTTATTTGTGTCTCCGCACTGTGTATAACATATACTTGTGTTACATCAACAGGTCCACCATAATATATCGGACATACTACACCAAGTTGAATACTCTTTCTAAGTTTGACAGCAACTCTAGGTTCGACTTCTTTGTTTATTACCCAACCCTTGGCTCCGTCTCCACTATGTTTTTCTATGTACACAAGACTGTTACGAAAGTTCGTATCATGCATACTCGGTAAACTTAGTAAAAAGTTATTGCTTGTGTTTAGGTCTATTCTGTCCAAAATCTCTTTCCATGTCTATTTCTGATTCAGCTATTATTCTAGCCAAATACTTTATATCGTCTACTAAAAATGTACACCGAGTTTCGTCAAACTCACCTGTAGTTTTGTATCTTTCTCTGTGCAACTCAATGGCTCTTTCGTGTAGCACATCTATTTTTCTATAATATTCTTCAACACTGTGTGACATAATCAATCCTATATGTTGTTTATTGTAACTGTATTTAATTGGTTTGTCAAATAAATAATACTGTGGAGAGACCAATGAACGCAGAAATAATGAGTGCAAGTGGTGTAGGATTAGAAGTAACAAATTTAATAACACCGTTTATAAGTGCCTTGGTGTTGCTAGTTGTAACACTTTGGTTTAAAGACTTTGCAACAAAGATTGCAAAAGGTATGGCTTTCAAAATGAATAAAAGTTTCAATGAAGGCGATACAGTGATACTCGATGGATCTGACGCATTAATCGTAAAAATAGGATTAAGTGAAACCGTTTTTGGCGTGTACAGCGACAAAGGCTACACATGGCGTTATGTGCCTAACGAGCGTATTCCCATGTTGAAACTAGAAAAGGTTATCAACAAGGATCTCCATTTGGATACCGACGAAGAGAAAGCGGCTAAACTACAAGCATTAATAGACAGCCAACAAGACTCTAAGATCAGTGCCAACAAAGAAGCCATCGAGGAGATCAAAAATGGGAACGGACGTAAAAAAAGAGTTTAGTTACGGCAACGCATTACATTTTGCTGAACTTAGTAATCTAGCATATCAAGAAGAAAAAGAATTTAAAAAAACTGCCTCTGCTATGGGATATAAGAATATCAAATATTTTAATGTTGATGGTGCCCAAGCATATGGTATGGCAAAAAATGATTACATTGTGTTAGCGTTTAGGGGTACGGAACCAACACAGTTCAATGACATAAAAGCAGACTTGAATGCACTTCATGTCAACAATGAACTAGGAGCAGGCAGAGTTCACAAAGGTTTCAAAAAAGAAGTAGATGATATTTGGGATCAAATCGAAGATTGGACTGCTAAACGTAATTGGAAACAAGCATATACATGTGGTCATAGTTTAGGTGGTGCAATGAGTACTATTGCTTGTAGTAGACTGCCAGAAGGTACAATATGCTACAATTTTGGATCTCCAAGAGTTGGTACACCAGGTTGGGTGCGTGAGTTCAACAAAAAATTTAAATTGTATAGATTTGTAAACAACAATGATATAGTTCCAAGAGTACCATTTGCAATCATGTGGTATAAACATGCAGGTGAGCTACACTATATCAATACATATGGCAATATTAGAAATGCTACTGTATGGCAAAGACTAAAAGATAGATTCAGAGGTTATTGGAATGCATGGAAGAAACGCCAATGGTTTGATAGCATCTACGACCATGCAATGCCAAAATATGTAAAACGTGTACACGACTTTCCATTTTATACAAATGATATGAAACGTTAGACGTATATATCAACAACTGTGCCTTTATGCCAATAGCCAGGTTGACTACGCATAGCACTTCTAAATTCGTCTATAACTTGTTTGGTAGGTTTTAATACTGCTGGCTGTGGCGGTAAATGTAAATCTTTAAAGATTGTTTCGGTTATTGGAGGTACATAATAATGTGTCCAATAACTAACTGGACTTATTGTGCTCATGTGTTTTCCACTTCTTATTATTTAGTTTTCAAATTCATAGGAGCATACTGCTCGCCATTGTATTTGGATCCAGTAGCACGGTCGCCTGTTTCAACACCGCTATTACATCCAACTACAACAACTAATAAAAAAGCTACACTCCAACCTACTACACGTTTTGTCCAAAGCATAAAAGCATCAAAAGTACGTTCTGCTTCTGCTTGTGCTTCTACTCTAGGATCCATAGTTTATCCTACATTTTTTGTAGTCAAGTTTAGGACTAAGAGTTTTGTAATCTAATATTGGATTTAACTTCCCCATCCTGCAAACTCCTCTTTGTTTTGCATTCTCACATGACGAGTTGGCAAGTCATATTCTTGCACACCCAAACAAATTAAATTAGGTGATTGTTGTAGCCATTCTTTTTTCTTGTCATCTGTTTCAAAAAACATACTAAAAGCATCACCGTTATTTGTGTTTACAAAATTATATGTCATTCGCCCACTCCAAAACATGGTAGTACAGGAGTCATTTTACAATACCTACCATAATCTTCATGTCCAACTGAAGCATATGTCATGCCCATTGGTACGATTAAAATAAATGCACTTACAATTAAGAAAGCCCATCCTAGTCCTTTTGTTGTACAATAGTTTTCACTCATGTTCTATTTCCTCTTAATGCAAAAAATAATCCACCTACCCATAACAGTACATGTAGATTATCATATAAAATTACATCCATTAAACTGGCTGGTTCTCCTACCCATATGACCCCTGTCATAATACTGCAAATTGTAATACCACAAAAACGTGTTAGTACATCACCATAGTCACGACCCCATGCCCAAGTAGCCAACATACCAGCAACTAATAAACCTACGCCTGCGCCTAGTTCACCATAAGCCGCAAACCACCATACAATATAAGGTAATTCAAAACTTTCAGCATCTTCAATAGTTACTGGTAATTTACTAAGACCCTGTTGTATGAACACAATGGCTAGAGGTATTCTCAGTAGCCAGTGACTCATACAGAACTCAGGTATTCTACTTACAACACTACTAAGCATTATAGATCCGCTAGTAAGGATTTAAGTTTCTTTTTTGATTTGCCTCTTGCTTTGTAACCTGCAATAGCATCAAGGTTCGATGTGTCGTCTCCTACAACTACAAGTGCAATCATACCCATGCTTGCATGTGGTGTGCATTGATACAAATATATGCCCGGTGTATCAAATGTAATGCTTACTTCTTTGTTGTTTTTAGACTTTTTAGGAAGTTCCCAACCTTCTGGACCTGCGATAAAATGTACATTGTGTCCTTTTGATTTTGGATTCCAAGTGATAGTATCACCTAAGTCAATACGAGCAATGTCTTCGCTGTAGACCATCTTTGCTCCATCATCTCTTTTGTTTAACATGTCGATGCTCATGTCTGCTCCGAATACCGGAGTAAGTGAAAACACTGCAAAGAACAGTGTCATGTAAAGTGCCAATACTTTCATTTATATTTCCTTTTTATATGTCTGTATACTATTATATAGTACGGGTTGACCAAAAAATCAACCCGTATTACATGTGTTATTTTGTAGCAGGCTTTCCGCTTAGAAAATCTGCTTCGTCGTCATTATATGGCCACATTGATTATTTCCAATCGTCAGTCATCAGCTTCTTAGCTTCTTTATGCATACCCATTGAAGTTAGTACTGAAGCCGCTCTGGCTCTTCCTACTGCTTCAAACCATGTCATAATACATTTCGCCATTATATCCATCCTTTCAAGTTTGGATTGACTGTACCATATACCAGTGCTTTTTGCCTTTGTTCTAAGTCTACTAAATCTACTGAATTAGCCAAGTAAGTTTCAATTGGGTCTTGTCGTTCCCAACCAAATTTAAATAGTTTTGAAAAAAAGTTTTTCATTTGTTCGGTCCTTTGCCGTGCTGTTTAATGTGATTATAAGCGAATAGCCAATCGTTTGCGTATTCTACTTTTGCCCATGTCATCATGTCTTGTTCGCTGAGCTTCTTACGCCCAAACATGTTCACAAGGCTTCCGTATAGCTTTTTTGCCATATTGGTCTCCTTTAATTTTAATGATGCTTGAGGGAAGCAATACCCCGGTCTGTTTCCGGCGTCACCTGTCTTTCCAAGTGCCACTCATTTTTTCTGAGCTGAGGTCGCTCTGGCGAACTGAATTGTTCACTGATATTTAGTACAGTAAGACTGACCTAAGCCATGCATTTAGCACATATCGTGTGCGTAAAATTTACACACCTCTACTTACGAGTTGGGTTTGGTTGAAAAAATACTTCAGGTGCTTGTGATGGTATTAAACTAGGAATACCTGAGTACAATGCACCAGCTTGTCTTAACTTATTTAAGCCTGCACCACTTGATACAGTAATCATTGATCCTGTACCAACTGCTAGACTACACATTATCTGCCATGCACCGCCCATGTCTGGATTTGCTTTGTACCATTCAAAGTTGGCGGCAATATAAGCATCTAATACTGCTTTAGGGTTTGCATTAGGATTTTGAAATACTTGTACAATCGGATCTGCAAACTTTTGAAATACTTGTCCAAATACTGCATCACCTACTGCTTTTCTTCTGCCTGGTTCAAACTGTATTTTGTTACACATGTCAACAAATATTTCCAAATTCATAGTTTTTGGTGGAGCACCTCTTTTTCCTGGTGTACCAAAGTAACCTCCCAATGGCTCTTCAAATTCTTGGAACTTACTGAGTACATCTAATACTCTTTCTTTGCTTACACCACCTTCGCCCATTCTACCACTGCCAGCGCCAACCTTCATACTGCTGGCAACTTTAAGTTCAACGGGTGTACCACTAACATCAATATCACCTGTGCCTTTTTGTGATATATCTGTACTGAGTATAGCAAGTGCATGTTCGCCTTTGCCTGCACGTTGTAATCCTGCTCCAAAGTCCATAAACTCTAAAAACATTTGTTCGACAATAGGTCCGTTAAATATTTCACTGATACTGTAATGACCATCAGTTAAAAATGTCTTTGTGTTTACACATTTATTTGCTTGCAGTAAATCTAAGAAATCATTCTTTTGTTGAATGTTAAGTCTGTCACTAGCAACAATTTTTTCAGCTATACTTTTTATAGCCGCATCATTGTATTCACCTTGTAGCTTGCTATCTACTACAGGTAAAAATCTATCCATCACACCATTCTTTTGAACAATGCTATACACTCTATCAATTATTTTTGCTTGTTCTTCGTCATTAGGATCGTAACTACCAACAGTAGATAAAATTTCCTGTTTGGCTTGTGCTGGATCTTGGTACTCTCTTAAAAATTGATTTGCTCTCATATAATTATTTATCAGTTACCAGTAGTTGTGCTTTCGTAGGTTTTATTGAACTGATTGTTAACTCTGATAAACGTTGTACACTTAGCTAATTGTTTGAGTTTGATAGCACCTACATAAGTTAGTGTGCTTCTAACACCGCCTAACACATTTTGTATTGTAGTAATTACTGGGCCTCTGTATGGTACAAGAACTGTTCGACCTTCACTGCTACGATAGTCTTTTAAACCATCAAAATGTTTTTCATTGGCTGTTTTACTGCTCATACCATAAAATTGTATAAACTTTTTTTCTTTAACAATTCTTGAATTTTGTTCTCCGTTACCAAACAAACCATTTTTGTATTTGCTTTCATCTATTTCATCTGTTAGATAGTGTTTAATAATTATTTCTCCACCGCCTTCATCATGTCCTGCAAGCATTCCGCCTAGCATTACAAAGTCGGCACCACCTGCAAAAGCCTTAGCCACATCACCAGGGCAAGTACAGCCACCATCAGCAATGATATGTCCTCCAAGTCCATGTGCCGCATCGGCGCACTCAATAACCGCACTAAGTTGGGGATAGCCCACCCCAGTTTGTATGCGAGTCGTACAAACAGACCCTGGTCCGATTCCAACTTTGACAATGTCTGCTCCACTTAAAATTAATTCTTCTGTCATCTCGCCAGTAACAACATTACCAGCAATTATCACTATCTCTGGATAGAGGTTTCTAAAATCTCGTACAAACTTTACAAATCTTTCACTGTAACCATTTGCAACATCAATGCAAACATATTTTAATTTACTGTCAACCTGCTCGTATACATTTCTAAACTTTTCATGATCTTTGTCAGTGATTCCAATGCTGAGTGCAACATATTCTGTGCGATTGTTGTTGTCGTTTTCAATTCCATCAAAGAAGTTTACAAGATCCATTACTTCGTAGGTTTTTACTAGACAGGTCATAATTTGTTCATTGGCAAGAGTATCTGCCATTTCAAATGTTCCAACACCATCCATGTTAGATGCCATAATAGGTATGCCACGATAGTGTTTCTCAGCATCATTATCCAACATTGGACCTTTGTAATTTACAAAAGTAAAA
>MDTE01119132.1_pt1 | contig 11399 bp, 8 predicted proteins | sample 811231 | NCBI WGS metagenome assembly MDTE01 (sample SAMN05326651, study PRJNA326480) | marine metagenome | isolation source: seawater | place: Indian Ocean: Red Sea | collected 2010
TCCGGGTGGAGCGAATGCTGATTGGATGCATTTTAATGCAATAGACTACAACTCAGACTTGGATCAAATAATACTTTCAAGTAGGCATCACGGAGAAATCTACATTATTGATCACAGCACGACAACAGAGGAGGCAGCAGGACATGCAGGTGGTAATTATGGACGTGGAGGTGATTTTCTATATAGATGGGGTAATCCTAGGGCATATGGTAGGGGTACCACTTCGGACCAAAAGTTATTTGCTCAGCATGGGGTCAATTGGATATCTGAGGGTTATCCTGGTGCTGGAAATCTGATACTGTTTAATAATAATTTTTCAAGTGGATCTTCAGCAATTTTTGAGATAATTACCCCTATTAATGCACAGGGTGAATATTTTTTAGATGAGGGAGAATCTTACGGCCCCCAAGAACCGGTCTGGATGTATACAGGTGGGTTTCATTCCCAGGTTCAATCTGGGGCCTTCAGGATGCCGAATGGAAACACGCTAGTCTCTGTTGCCGGAGATGCAAGGCTGTTTGAGGTTGATACTGAAAATAATATAGTCTGGGATTATAGCTATCCTGGTAGCCAACAGACCATGATTGCTCGAGCACAGAAATATCCTCTTGATTATCTAGAAGAGTCTTTTCCAAATTACATTGTTGGCGATATAAACTTTGATACATATTTTGATATTTTTGATCTTTTATATATCTCTGACATGGCTTATGATTTTTATAATCCAACTCCACCAGCAGATTATAATCTTGATGGTCAGGTCAACATATCAGATATAATAATTTTTGCACAATATTTACTTAATAATTGATTTTTTAAATAATATTTGGGTTAATGAAAAATTGAATTTGGTTGCTCATTTTTTTTTAGATCTTTTTAATTTTAAAAAAATTAAATTTTATTTTTCAAGTTTTGCTCTAGTGTTGGCAGTTTTTCCTGATCAAGGCTATAGTAATTCTAATCCAGATATATGGAAACTCTATTTCCTTGCTGGTCAATCCAATATGGATGGATATGGTTATAATATCGAATTACCAGATGGCTATAAAGGTAAGATTCTTAATTCAATGATTTTTGATGGTAATCGTGTAAACGATGGAAAACCAGAAGGGGGAATCGGTATTTGGGAAGAGCTTAAACCTGGTCATGGTGTGGGTTTTATAACAGATGGTGAGGTAAATAATCTGTCGAACAGATTCGGCTGTGAACTTTCTTTTGCTAAACAAATTGCAATTAATGGTGATAAGGTGGCTATCGTAAAATATAGTTATGGAGGCACAGCGCTTTATGCTGGTGCTGGTTACGGTAATTGGGATCCAGATTTTGAGATTAATAATCATTATGATAATGCTCTAGCTACAATCAAAAACGCATTTAGTATTAGGGATATTAATGCTGACGGTTTAGAAGACTCACTGGTTCCAAAGGGGATTATTTGGATGCAGGGAGAATCTGATGCTCAATATTCGGAAGTTTCTGCCAACTCCTATTATGGTAACCTAAAAAGACTCATGAGTTTATTCAGAGAAGCTCTTAGAGATAATAATTTGCCAATAGTAATAGGCAAAATAAATGATAGCAATATGAACCCAGGTAATCAGCCAACTCAGCCATATTTATCTATAGTACATGAAGCCCAAAATAGATTCACGAATAATGATTTTTGTGCATTGTATGTCTCTGATACTGAAAATTATAATTATTCTGATCCATGGCACTATGACACTAATGGGTTTTTAAATATGGGTATAGCTTTTGCTAAGGCTGTGTTAAAATTAGAAAAAACATGTAAATAGAAGTTTTCTATATTGAATATAAATTACTCTAGTAGACTCATTTCAGACTGGATTATTGAGACCAGTCTTAATCATCCTTGGAAAACTATTTTCACTTCTCTCTTTTTAACTATAGTTCTTATATCGGGGTCTCAGTTTTTAGTTATTGATGATGACATGATGAAGATGCTGCCAAAAGATATAGAATCAAGGTTAGCCTGGGATAAGGTTCAAGAAGAATTTGGTAGTACAGAAGTCATATATATAGCATTTGGGAATAAATCAAAAAATATATTTACCAAAGATGCATTTTCAACACTCTGGGATATTTCAAATGGTCTTCAATCCCTTAAATACGTTCAAGATGTTTCAAGCCTTGCCACTTTATCGCGTATGGATAATGTTGATGGTTTTATGGAAATAAGTGATCTGCAACCACAGCGTGCACTGGGCGTTAGTGAGATTAATAGTATTGAATCATATTTGAATATTAATCTTGATCAAAAGAAGAGGTTTGTTAGCAAAGATAATGAGTTTTTTATGATTGCTGTTGAGCCATCTGAAAAATTAGGTCTAGATCAATTTAGAGATCAGGTTGTTGCGTTAGCAAGACCTCTTCTGAAAAATTATGAATCTCATTTTGGGGGCACCGCTTATATGACTGGATCTATACCTGATCTTATAAAGGACGATATAAAAGCTCTTATGAAAGTTGGTGTTTTTATAATGGTAATTATACTCCTAGTTAACCTGCGTAGCTTAACTGGTGTGGGTATCGTAATTCTATTAATCGGACTCTCCCTTGGCGCTACGATGGGTTTTATGGGTTGGGTATATAAATTAACAGGGTCTGACAAATTTTTATTTACAATGGCAAACTCCTCTATGCCAATAATTTTGTTAACAATTGCAAATTCTGATGGGGTACATATTATCACCAAATTTTTCAGAGAGATGCGTAAAGCAATAGATACTAAAGAGGCAATTAAATCCACGATGAGTGCCTTATTGGTTCCAATTTTTTTAACCAGTGTTACCACAGCATCTGCTTTTTTGACTATGGTTTCATCTCCCTTGGAACCGCTAATTGGTTATGGTTTTACTATATCAGTTGGCATTCTATGGGCATGTTTTCTTAGTTCGTTTTTTTTACCTGCATTAATTAGTTTGATTAAATGGGATAAAGAATCAGTCGTTATTTCAAAAACTAGTATCCTAGAAGATTTTGTTAATAAAGTAAGTCCATTATTACATAAACAAGCAAGATTTACATTTATTATTGGTTTAATTCTTATTGCTGTTGGTTTAACGGGTCTTTCAATGGTGAAAGTTGATGTAAACCTGGCAAGTTTTTTTAAACCAGGAACAGAAATCCGTGATGGAATGGATTTTATGGATAATGAAATGGTAGGGACAATGGATCTCAGAGTGAAGATAGAGGGCAATTTAAAAGATCCGATTTTATTAAATAAGATGTCCCATATACAAAACTATATTGAAGAAAATAAAAAGGTCGGACTTAGTTACTCAATTGCTGATGCTATTAAGCAAATGCATAAAGTTGTTATGGATAATAACGAAGATTTCAAAACAATTCCTGAATCTGAAGGGAAAGTAAATAATTTGTTTACTCTATATTCTATGTCCGGAGACCCAGATGATTTTTCAGGTTTTGTTGATTACGATTATGAGGTAGGCTTGATAACTGCATTATCAAAAACCATGAGTACGGAGGAAATATTTGAATTTGTAAACAAGATAACTCAATATATTAGTCAAGATATAGGAAATAATATTCCAATAGAGATAACAGGGATGATTGTTGTTTTTAGAGATATGGTACTAATGATTATTCGTTCCTCACTTTTGAGTATCATTTTCTCAATAATTTTAATTGGCCTCATTGTTTCATTCTTTTTTAAAAAAGTTCCATGGGGATTTTTAGCTATAGTTCCTCTTTCTTCAGCTGTAATAATTAATTTTGGATTAATGGGACATTTTAATATTTCATTGAATCATATAACCGCTATTTTATCGGCAATAGTAATTGGAGTTGGAGTTGATTTTGCAATTCATTACATAGCACAATTTGAAAGGTTGTCAAATAAAATTGATCACCGCTCACTAACAAAGGAAGTTGTAGAAGATGTAGGCTATCCGATTTTGTTGGATGCCGGATCTAATATGGGTTTTGGAGCACTACTTTTTTCTTCTTTTATCCCGGTTCAATATATAGGCGGATTAATGGTTTTTGCAATGTTGTCAACATCTTTAGGGACACTGACCATTTTATCTTCTCTTGCTGAAATTCTGAAATACAGACTTATTAATAAAAACTGAAAATATGAGAAGTTTTATAATCGCAATTATCATTTGTTTTTCACCAATTTTATCGCAGACTGGCTATGAGATAGCTAAAAGGGTTGATGAAAAACCAAAGCCGAGATTTTTATCTAATAAAATAGAAATGGTATTGAAAAATTCCAGGGATAAGACAAGAACAAAGCAAATGATATCAAAATCAATGAATGGTGGAGAAAAGCAGATAATGTGGTTTCTAAAACCAAAAACTGATTATGGAGTTTCATTTTTAAAGGTCGAGCACGATAAAGGACAAGATGAGATGAGAATTTGGCTTCCGAATTTTGGAAGAGTGCGTAGAATTTCATCTAAGAAAAAAGGTGATTCTTTTATGGGTTCTGATCTAAGCTATGAAGACCTTTCAAATAGAAACCTAAATGAAAATAAATATATTCGGCTCGAGGACGAAACTGTAGATGAAATAAATTGTTATGTCCTAGAGATAAGACCAATTGGAAATATAAAAACATCCTACTCTAAACATATATCTTGGATTAACAAGTCTACTTTAGTTACTAAAAAAGAAAAATCTTATGATAAAAAAGGTAATTTAATAAAAGACAAATCATTTGATTATATATTTGTAGAGGGTTATAGTGTACTTAATTACGTGTTTATTAAAAATGTTCAGAAAAATCACACTACTCAAGTGTATTTTTCAGAAATAGTCTTAAACAGTAAAATTGATGAAGATATATTTAATGAAAAGTCTTTACAAAATATGCCAGTAGATTAGATAATATTCCTACTGGTTTTTAATTTCTAAGAGGTTTGCCCTTTTCTAACATATATTTAATTCTATCTTGAGTTAGTTTCTCGCCTGCTAAAGAAACAAAGGCCTCTCTTTCGATGTCCAATATATACTGTTCATCAATACTTTTTGTAAGCCCTGCTTTGTCTCCACCAGTTAAGACATAGGCCAATTTTTCCCCAATTTTAACATCATGATCAGAAATTTTTCCTTGAACTTTAAACCCTTTCAGAGCCATTGCCATTGCTGTTCTGCCTCCAGATCCAGGCAATTTTAGATCTTCTCTATACTTTGGTGGTGAATAGTTATCCATTAGTTCAAGAGCTTTTGATTTTGCTTTAAATAATAGTTGATCAGAGTTCATAATGATTGTATCAGATTCTTCAAGATATCCCAAATGTTTTGCCTGATTAGCGCTTGTGGCTATTTTTGCGAAACCTATTGTTTCAAATGTGTTCTTTATTTTTTGGAAAGCACCCATTCTGCCTGTTCCTTTATCTAGGGCATTAAGAATCATTCTAAGATTACCGCCAGCCCCAGGAATTAATCCTACTCCAACCTCTACGTATCCCATATACGATTCCGCGGCTGCAACTCTATGTGCTGCTGGCTGAACAAGTTCGACTCCTCCTCCTAAAACTAGTTGAAAAGGTGCGGCAATTATGGGAGCTTTTGAAAATCGAATCCTTTGTGTTAAATCCTGGGTAAGTTTAATAGCCATATTCATCTCATCCCACAGACAATTGCGAGAGAGATCAAGAAGAAGATTTAGGTTCGCTCCCGCACAAAAATTTTTCCCTTGGTGGCCTATAACTATTGATCCATATTTTCCTTCTTCAGTCAAATCAATCGCATAATTAATCATTTCAATATATGAACTATCTATTGGATTAAGATCTTTTTGCAAAATAGAGTGAAATTCAACATTTAGAACACCATCTCCTAGGTCGACTACACTCGCACTAAGATCACGTTTTAAAACTGTTTTTTTTGTTTTATGAATAAAGAGATTGATTGTATTTGGTCTTGGTTGTATTGCCTCTGGTTTTTCTTTGATTGGGCACCAACAATAACGAACACCATTTTCGAGACTATAAAAATTTTCTCTTCCTGTTTTTAGCATTTTTTCAACCCAGGAAGGAATTTCCACCCCAACTTCTTTCATTTTATTAATTGAATTCCTTACACCAATTGCGTCCCATGTCTCGAATGGTCCGAGTTCCCAACCATATCCCCACTTCATGGCATTATCTAGATTAAAAATGTCATCACTGATTTCTGGTATTCTGTTTGCAGAATAGATAAGAGAGTCTGAGGTTATCTTCATAAAATATTTACCAGCTTTATCCTCACTGTAATATAAAGCTTTTATTCTAGCCTCTGTATTTTGATGACCTTTTGCTAATCTATAGCCATCAAATCGTACTTTCTTCATTGGGCCATATTCGCCTGTATCAAGATCAATTGATAGTATCCCCTCATCTGTTTTTTTGTAAAACCCTGACTTTGTCTTTTGGCCTAATCTTCCAGATTCTATGAGTTTTTTTAGTATTGATGGTGCTTTAAGGATTTCTCTTGCTTCATCATCAGGGAGATTATCATAGCTGGTCCCTGAAACATGTTTGTGGACATCTATCCCTACAATATCGGTAGTTCTAAAAATACCACTCTTTGGTCTACCTATAATTGTACCTGTTAGTTTGTCGACTTCTTCAATAGTAAGGCCCATTTCTTTTGCTAGTCTAATTGCATTATTCCCTCCGTGGACTCCAATGCGATTTCCAATAAAATTTGGAGTGTCTTTTGCGTGGACTATTCCTTTCCCTAAAACGTTCTCTCCAAATAGTGCCATTTGGTTGTAGATATTTATATCCGTGTCTGTTCCTTTTACAAGTTCCAAAAGCCTCATGTATCTCGGAGGATTAAAAAAATGAGTTATTAGAAATCTAGGTCTAAGCTCCTTTGTAAAGGCTGAAACTAAATCATCTAAAGGAATCCCTGAGGTGTTTGAGCTAATAATTGCGGTTTCTTTTATATATGGAATAATATTTTTATATACTGCATGCTTTATTTCCAATTTTTCAGCAACAGCTTCCATAATCCAATCAGCATCTTTTATTTTTTTGAGATGATCATGATAGTTACAAGGTTCTATCAGTTTAGATGATTTTGGATTAAACAATGGCGCTGGTTTTAATTCAGTTAACTTTTTCAGACCGCTTTCAGCAAGATCTTGTTCAACATCATATAGCATAGAAGGGATTCCTGCATTAGCCAAGTGCCCTGCAATCTGTGAGCCCATAGTTCCTGCTCCTAGAACAGCTACTTTTTCTATTTTTGGTGACATAATATTTTACCTCTCTAATATTGTAGCTATTCCTTGACCGGTTCCTATGCACATTGTAGCTAGACCAAGTTTTGCATCGTGTTGTTCCATTACATTTAGCAGTGTAGTGGCTATTCTTGCTCCTGAACAACCGAGAGGGTGTCCTAGTGCAATTGCACCACCATTCAAATTAATTTTAGATTTATCCCATTTTCCATTTTCAATAACATAAAGTGCTTGGGCTGCAAAAGCTTCGTTAAGCTCAATAATGTCAATGTTTTCTATGGATAAATCAGTATTATCTAAAACTTTTTCTGTAGCAGGAAGAGGTCCCTTCCCCATTTTTTTCCAGTCAACTCCAGCGACAGCACGACCTTTTATTTTTGCTCTTATAGGAATGTTGTTATTTTCTGCAAAATTTTTGCTAGTAATTAAAATCGCTGCAGCACCAATAGAAATTGGACTAGAAGTGGCGGGTGTTATGGTACCATTTTCAAGAAATGCAGGCTCTAGACTCTTAATTTTTTCCAGATCTGGTTTTCTAGGAGCTTCATCTTTTGTAAGTGTTGTTTCATCATAAAGACTAATTGGGATAATCTCATTATCAAACTTACCATTATCCCACGCGGCAAGTGCTTTGTTATGAGATGAAATTGCAAATTCTTCTTGTTCTTCACGAGATATTTTTCCTTCTTCAGCTAGATTTTCAGCTGTTTCACCCATTCCAATATAATATTCTTGTTCTGCAAGTTCGGGGTGAAAGTCAGGATTAAAGCCACCCATTGGTACGGAAAACATGTCCTCCACTCCAGCAGCAATTCCGACTTCTAAATCACCAGATTCTATTCGGCTACTTATATTATGAATGGCGTCCATTGATGAACCACAGAATCTATTCACCACTGAGCCGGCTACCGTTTCTGGAATCCCAGAAAGGATTGCGACACCTTTTGCCATTAGCATTCCTTGAGGACCCTCTGGAAATGCGCATCCCAATACAATGTCTTCAACTTCGGTCGGTGGAATATTATCATTACGTCTTAAAAGGCCTTTTATTACTTGGGCTGTTAGATCATCAGGCCTTAATCCAACCATACTGCCATTTTTTATTCCTATTGGTGAGCGAACTGCATCAATAATTACTGCTTCATTCATAATATTTTTCCTTTGAAATTATATGTGAAAGTCTTTTTTTTTGTTTTTAATCACTTCGTAGTTATTTATCAAAACGGATAAGATTTTTGCTGAATCATAAAACTAGCCAACTCTTTTTTTAATGATATGGTATCAGTTTTTAGCGTGATTCTTGATTCTAGTTCATTAAGATCCTTTTCTTGTTTAAGGGTAGGAGTATGATTAAAGACTTTATTCATACTGACATTAACCAGAGACTTGATTCTTAGAAGAGATTCGGTTGTGAATATTTTTGCAATTATTTCACTCATTCTTGATATTTCAATGATTGACTGGGTTTTCTCTGCTCTAGCGATCGTTGATTCGATTGTGTAGATCTCAGTGAATATATTCGCCAGAGCTTCTTCGAGTTGTTGCTCGTGTTTAAGATCTTGACCATACTCGCACATAGCTTCATAAAAAATAAGAGAACAAAGAAGCTTAGCGCTTGTGAGGCTATATTTTTCAGTGGCTAGAAAACCATCACCGGATTTATTAATTTCTTTGTTTAAGAATTCTGGTATTGATTTTAAATATGTTCTTAAAGATAATTCTTCCATCAGCACTTTTTTCATCATATATCCTGTAATTATTTGTCTATTAATTTCATTTGTTCCTTCCCAAACTCTATTTATTCTATCATCTCTATAGGCTCTTGCGAGAGGATATTCTTCAATAAATCCATATCCCCCAAAAATTTGCAAACATTGGTCTACACAAAAATCAGAGGTTTCACTTCCAAAAATTTTTACCATTGACGCCTCTACAGCAAATCTCTCGGTAGTTTCTCCCATTTTTTTATAATAGGCAGGATCTTTTTTGTCTAAATCATTAATCGCATCTTGTATCATTCCTACAGTGCGATAGAGCATAGCATCTGCGGAATAAATTCTTGTGGTAATATCAGCTATTTTACCTTTTATCGCATCAAAGTATGCAATTGGCTGGCCAAATTGTCGACGGTCAAGTGCGTATCTGATTGTTTCCTCTATTGCCAGCTTGCAACCGCCTACGCTAGCTGCTCCTAGTTTATAGCGCCCAATATTTAGTGCTCCAAAGGCAATAGCAGCTCCTTTACCAATTTTATAAAGTAGATTTTCTATAGGAACTTTTGCATTTTTAAAGGCCAGTGATGTTGTTGAGGAACCCTTCATCCCCATTTTATTTTCTTCAGGGCCTATAGTAAATCCTTCTGTACCTCTCTCTACAATAAATCCAGAGAATTTATTACCATCAATCTGTGCAAGGATTGTAAAAACATCTGCCCATCCACCATTGCTTATAAATTGTTTTTCTCCATTAAGTACATAGTGTTTACTATCTTCGGATAGGGTTGCAGTTGTTTTTGCAGAGAGTGCATCTGAGCCAGATGATGATTCAGTAAGCCCATAGGCTGAAAGTATCTCTCCTGTCATCATTTTTGGTAAATATTTCTTCTTTTGTTCGGGTGATCCAAAAAAAACAATTCCCATGCTTCCGATACCCGTTTGAACACCAAACGTAGTTGCGAATGAAGCGCTACCTCCTCTTGAGACACCTTCAGTAACAATACAAGAACATATTTTATCCAATCCAGTCCCCCCAAATTCTTCAGGAGTATCTATACCAATAAGACCTAGTTCTCCCATCTCTTTCATTATGGATGTACTAAGATTTTTATCTAACTTATCAATAGCCTCAATATTTGGATAAATACGATTTTTAGAAAAATCATTGATCAGAGTCTCGATATCTTTATGTTCGTTTGTGAATGACTCCCTACAGAAAATATTAGCAGAAGATAAGGGAGTAACAAGCCACTGACCGCCTGTTTTAATAGATATTGGAATTAAATCTTTCATTTCAGACCTTCCTTTTTAGTCCAGTTAATATAAAATCTGTGATTGTGTCGATATATTCCTGGGCTTGAACACCAGACTTATCAAATAAAGTAAACCAGTGAATTCCTTCAATATTTATAAGAATAGATAATGCAGTTATCCTACTGTCTACTTTCTTGAATTCCCCTTTCTTAATGCCAAGATCAATAATATTAATTAAATAATCTTGAAAGTCTTGATATACAGTCTGCAGTTTTTTATTAAAAGAAATATCAAGGCTTGCCATCCTCCAAAACTCTACCAGAACCTTGAAAGTAACGGGATTATTCTTAAATTGAGTTAAAAAAAAGTGAAACAGTTTTTTTAATTTTTCACTTGGTGATTCTATGTTTTCTATTTCTTCAAATACACCGGAGCTATATTCAGAGACCCAATGATCAATGAGGGAGAGGTAGATTTCTTTTTTTGATTTATAGTACCAGTAAATAGCACCTTTTGATAAATTAGATTTGGTTACGATATCATCCATTCTGCTTTGATCGTATCCTTTTTTGGATATTACATTTAGCGCTGCACTTAAAATCTGTTCTTTTCTTTGATCTTTAAGTAATTGATTCATTATTATACCGACTGGTCGGTCTATTATAATAAATTTTGTTATATACTTTCAAATAATTTATATGTTTGCATATAAAATAAAATATGTTTAATTTTATTGAGAATTAGTCTCAATATCATTAGTAGTTTTTATTTTTTGGGGCTTTGGTCTTTCTCGTTCGTTATAGCATATATCTCCCAAGAAAGTTCCAAGTCTAATCCAAGGCCCCATTAAATAAAACTGAAAAATATTAATTAAATAAATGGCAGAATTAATTATAGTTTTTAGAGAAGTTTTAGAGGCTTCACTTATAGTGGGGATCTTGTATACGTTTCTAAGTAAAACTGGTCAGCAAGCTGCAATAATTCGGTTGTGGCAAGGAGTGATTGTTGCAATTGCTGCAAGTCTAATAGGATCGCTTTTATTTCAAAAATTAGCAGGCGGCTTTCACGGTCAAGCAGAAAAAATTTTTGAAGGAATTGTAATGATTGTTGCAGCTGTTATTCTAGGAACGATGATAGTTTGGATGGCAAAGAATAGAAATATTGCCTCTGACTTAGAGTCTAAGGCAGCAGATGCACTTGACAAAGATAGA
>MDTE01203218.1_pt1 | contig 11399 bp, 10 predicted proteins | sample 811231 | NCBI WGS metagenome assembly MDTE01 (sample SAMN05326651, study PRJNA326480) | marine metagenome | isolation source: seawater | place: Indian Ocean: Red Sea | collected 2010
TAATGATCCTAATACTGCTGTTTTAGGAGCAAACGTTCTTTATACAGATGTTTGGTCATCCATGGGGGAAGAAAATAAAAAAGCAGAAAAAGATAAGTTTTTTAATGGATTTACTATTGATAATGATTTAGTAAGTAAGGCTGAAAAAGATGCTATTATTCTTCATTGTCTCCCTGCATACAGATCTAAAGAGATAACTGATGAAGTATTTGAAAGCAAAAATAGTCGAATATTTGAACAAGCAGAAAATAGATTGCATGCTCAACAAGCACTTTTATCTTGCCTTCTTTCTTAATACTACTTGCAAGGATACTTGTTAGCAGGTACAAATGTATTAGAGTACATTTGTTTTAATGATAGATACCCCAGAAGATAATCTCACTCAGGCTCAAAATGAGCTTTATGGATGGATAAAAGACTACATGAAAGAATTTCAACATAGCCCATCCATCAGGCAAATGATGCAAGCTATGGGACTAAAATCTCCTGCTCCAATTCAAAGTCGCTTAAAGCATTTACAAGAAAAGGGATATATATCATGGCAAGAAGGTAAAGCAAGAACAATGCAAATAGTTGATGACATTATAGAAGGAGTACCAATTATGGGTTCAGTCGCGGCTGGTGGCTTAATTGAAACTTATTCTGATGTTCAAGAGAATTTAGACATTTCTGATGTTTTAAAAAAGAAGAATGTTTTTGCGCTTACAGTTAATGGAGATTCAATGATAGATGCATGTATTGCAGATGGAGATATGGTTTTGATGGAGCCAATTAATGATTCATATTCTTTAAGGAATGGAACAATAGTAAGTGCACTAGTTCCTGGAATGGGAACGACATTAAAGTATTTCTTTAAAAGAGGTAAAAAAATATTTTTAGAGGCGGCAAATCCTGCATATGAACCAATCGAGTTGAATTTAGATCAAGTTGTTTTTCAAGGAAAGTTGTTGGCCGTTTGGAGAAAAGTTTAGTTAGATAATCTCAGAAACCAATGCTTATATTAAATACCCAATTAAGCTCTTCAAAATTTTTTAACTTATAATTGTCAATGTGATCAGAAAGCATTAAGGCAAAAGTACCTCTAATGGGTATATTTTCAAGTGGAGCATAGGAAGTCCCTAGAAGAAAAAACCTACTGTTGTACTCAAAAAAGTTAGAAAATTTTTCATTCCATACTGATGCTAAAGAAAAAACTGGAGCCCAGCATAAATTCCTTTTGGTTCTTGTTTCTGTTCCTGCACCATCAAAAAGTCCACTACAAAAACCTTTAACTGTTCCTACAGCCATTCTTCCTGTACCTAAGCCTGCAGTTGCTACATATAATGGGAACTCTCCTTCATTTTTCTTCCACCACCCTTTGGAAGTAGTTAGGTAAATATTTCTCCCCGAATCTGTCATTGAATCAAAGTGAATTAATTGTTCTGCTCCTACAGCAAAACCTGAAGTATCTGATAATTCATAGTCATACCTAAATCCTGCAGATACACCTTCACCCAGTTTAGAGTCTCCACCTAATGCTTTATCTCCTTGATAAAGACTTCTAAAGCCAGTATTAATTCCGAAACTTGATTTCTTAAGATGTAAAAACTGATAAGAAAAAAGTCCTATTGCATCCCCGTCATTCCATCCAAAGAAATTTCTATTTGGAGGACTGGGAATATGGCTATTATGTCCACGAACATTGAAGTCGAATTTATGTTTTGAATTCCAAGAAAATCCTGGAGGGATTAACCAACTTATATCTGGTCCAACTCTATTATTTACAACGATAGATCTGTTTAGAATAGTTAGCTTTTTATTATTGGTATTTTTGTTCAATTCATAAAGTTTGCGATTTATTTTATAAATCTCATCAAAATCAAGTTTTTGCCATTTAGGATTATTTCTCTGATTATGCTGAAAAAATTTTTCCCAATTAAGGCTTGATAATTTAATTTCATTATTAAAAAATTTTTTTATTTGGTTTAATGATTTTTGATCTCCAGATTTATTTGAATTTAAGTTTTCATTTGCTTTCAAAACCTTAAGTGAAAAAATACTTATAAAAATAAGAGAAAATGTTATTGATTTAAATGAAAAATTGTTGTTTATATATTCAACAACTGATTTCATGACGAAAATATTTTAGATTCATAGAACTAATTAAGTTAATCTAAAGTTATGCTTAATAGGTTGTCAAACAATTAAAGCTAAAGCTTTTCACATAATTGAAACTTGCAAGAATTTTATTAAAAATATTTTCTCGTAATTATCAGCGAAAAGTTGATAACTTATAATTTTATTATTTAATAAATTATTTTTCATAATATTCTGTCATGAGTAGTAATTTAAGAAAGGGAATAATTCTTGCTGGTGGGAATGGAACAAGATTATCTCCATTAACTCATGCTGTAAGTAAACAATTATTGCCCTTGTATAATAAACCGATGATTTACTATCCGCTTACGACTTTAATGATAAGTGGAATTAGAGATTTTCTAATCATCACAACTCCAGTTGATATTAGTAATTTTAAGAAATTATTAGGAAACGGCGAAAAGTGGGGAATTCAAATTGAATACAAGGTTCAAGAAGAACCTAAAGGAATAGCTCAAGCATTTCTAATAGGTAAAGAATTTATAGGTAATTCTAAAATTGCACTTATTTTGGGAGATAATTTATTTTTTGGTAATGATTTAACTCAAAAACTTAAGAAAGCCTATATGCAAGAAAAAGGTGCGACAATTTTTGCATATCCTGTTAAAGATCCTAAAAGATATGGAGTAGTATCATTCGATAAAAATCTTAATGCAATATCAATAGAGGAGAAACCTAAAGTAGCTAAAAGTAAATATGCAATAACAGGGATATATTTGTACGATAATTGTGTTGTTGAATTTTGTGAAACTTTAAAACCATCGAAAAGGGGAGAATTAGAAATTAGTGATCTTAACCAAATCTATTTAGAGAATAATTCTTTAAATGTTGAGATACTTGATACAGGAACTGCATGGTTAGATACTGGAACTTTTGAGTCACTATATGAAGCTGGATCTCTCATAAAAACATTAGACAATAGGCAGGGACTTAAAATCGGTTACCCAGAGGAGGTTGCATGGAGAATGGGTTGGATTAATAATAGAGATTTAGGATTATTGGCCAAAAGATATAAACAAAATGAATATGGGCAATATCTACTCGAATTAGTTGGATTTAAAGATTAATAAAATGAACAGCAAAAATCTAAAAAGTAATAATATGAAAATTATAGATGGACCTTTAGAAATTTTCCCAGATTTGTACGAAGATACCAGAGGATATTTTTATGAATCATGGAATCAATATAAATTTAATAAGTTAGTTGGAAAAGAAATTAACTTTGTTCAAGATAATCAGTCAATGTCATTTATTAATGTTATTAGAGGATTACATTATCAAATGGATCCTAAACCTCAGGATAAATTAGTAAAAGTAATAAAAGGAAAAGTTTTTGACGTTGTTGTAGATTTGAGGAAAAATTCAAAAACATTTGGAGAATGGGCTGGTCTTGAAATAAGTGAAATTAAGCATAATCAATTTTGGATTCCTGCAGGGTTCGCTCATGGTTTTATGACCCTCTCTGAGTATGCAATATTGCAATACAAAGTAACAGATTTTTGGTCTTCAGAATGTGAACGTTGTTTGATCTGGAATGACAAAAATATTAATATTATTTGGCCCGAATTTCATGAAAAATCTAGAGGTATTAATATTTCAGATAAAGATGCTAAGGGAATATCTTTTGAAGAAGCAAAAAATAATAATTTTTTATTCACATGAAGGTACTTATTACAGGATCTCAGGGACAGTTAGGTAAAGCAATTATTTCAAATAGCCCTGCAAGCTCTGAATTAATTATTACCTCAAAAAATGACTTTGATTTGAGAAACAGATCTTTATGTCTTGATAAGATTTTTTTCTATAAACCAGATTGGATTATTAATTGTGGTGCTTATACAAAAGTTGATAAGGCTGAGGGTTGTCCAGATTTAGCGTTCTCTATAAATGCAGATTCTGTTAGATTCATTTCTGATGCTTTGAAAAAGATAAATGGCAATCTCTTGCAGATAAGTACAGATTATGTTTTTGATGGGACAAAAAATAAACCATATAAACCTAATGAAAAAAAAAATCCACAGAATGTTTATGGCAAATCAAAAGCTTTTGCTGAAAATATTTTTGAAAATGATCTAAATAGTAATGGTAAAGGTTTTATCATAAGAACAAGTTGGTTAATGGGCTCGTCAGGAGATAATTTTGCACTAAAGATATTAAGACTTCTTAAAGAGCGTAAGACTTTGCATATAGTTTGTGATCAAATAGGTTGCCCAACTACAACTTTTTCATTGGCAAGAGTATGTTGGAAAGCCATTGATAAATATAATTTTGATAAAAATGACTCTTTCCCAAAAATTCTTCATTGGAGCGATGCGGGAGTTGCCTCTTGGTACGATGTCGCAGTTGCTATAAAAGAAATTGGAGTTGAGTTAGGAATTTTGAAGAATCCTGCAAATATAGTACCTATAACAAGTGATGCATATCAGTCGATGGCTAAAAGGCCATTTTTTTCATTATTGGATTCAGAAGAAACCCATAATTTATTAGATATACCTTATGAACATTGGAGAAAGCAGCTTTACGAGATTTTTAGGAATTTGGATTAAATTTACTTATATTATTTACTATTGTAAGATATTTAATAATCAATATACTTAGACTTGTCAAGAAAGCAAGCATCATTAAACCAAACTTTTTTTAATAAGTATAGAAGGGTTTTAGTTACCGGCGGAGCAGGTTTTATAGGTGGAGCAGTTGTAAGAAGACTATTGGATTTTCAAAAACTAGTTGTTTACAATTTAGATAAATTATCTTATTCCAGTGATTTATATTCTATAAACCAAAAACTAAAATTTTTGGGATCTGATTCTGATAAAAAATATAATTTTCTTAAGGCTGATCTTTGTGATGAGAAAATATTACAAGATGCTTTTGAGAAAGCGAATCCAGATTTAATTTTGAATCTCGCTGCAGAATCTCATGTAGATAGATCTATAGATAATCCAAGGATTTTTATTGATAGTAATATTGTTGGAACATTTAATTTACTTCAAGTTTCTTTAAGACACTTTAATAAGTTAAGCCCAACAAGAAAAAAACATTTTAGATTTCATCACATAAGTACTGATGAAGTTTTTGGTTCTCTTGATAAAGATGCTTTTTTTTCTGAAGAGACAAAATATGATCCTAGAAGCCCTTATTCAGCGAGCAAAGCTGCTAGTGACCACTTAGTTAATGCTTGGCATAATACATATGGATTACCAATTAGTATTACTAACTGCAGTAATAACTATGGACCTTGGCAATTTCCTGAAAAATTAATACCACTTATCATTCTTAAAGGTATGGAAGGAAAAAAAATACCATTGTATGGGGATGGTACAAACCAAAGAGATTGGCTTTATGTAGAAGATCATGTTGAAGCGATTTTGGCTACAACATTTTATGGAAATATTGGTAAAGCTTATTGCGTAGGAGGAAGAAATCAATTATCAAACTTAACTGTAGCTGAATCAATTTGTGAATTATTAGATAAATACTTAGAAAAAGAATTTTCTCATAACACATTAATATCTTTTGTGAAAGATAGACCAGGTCATGATAAAAGATATGCGATTAATCCAAATCTTATAGCAGAGGAAATAGGTTGGATGCCCAAACTAAATTTTGAAGATGGATTAAAAAAAACTGTTTCTTGGTATTTAAATAATAAACTATGGTGTGAGCGTATTCTTAGAGAGTCTGGTTATGAGGGGCAGAGAATTGGAAAATTAGAATAATGAAAAATGAAAAATAGTTATTTGAAAAATATTTGGGAAACTTTTTAGAAATTTATAAAAATTTAAATTAATTCAGGATTTTAAATTTTATGAACTAAAAAATTAATTGTCTTTTTAAAGATTTAAATGTTCTAAGATTAGTAATGCTTAATAATAAGAATTGAAGAATTTAGTTACTGGGGGAGCTGGTTTTGTGGGTTCTCATTTAATTGATAGGCTTATGAAAGCAGAAGAAAAAGTAATTTGTCTTGATAACTTTACTACTGGATCCAAAAGTAATATTAATTGCTGGGTGAATCATTCTAATTTTGAATTAATAGATCACGATATAGTAAATCCAATTGAATTGAAAGTTGATAAAATTTGGCATCTTGCTTGTCCGGCATCACCAATTCATTATCAAAGAAATCCAATAAAAACAGCAAAGACAAGTTTTTTAGGAACTTATAATATGCTTGGTATGGCTAAGAAATGTAGGGCAAAGTTTTTACTAGCTAGTACAAGTGAGGTATATGGGGATCCTGAAATTCATCCTCAGAGCGAAGAATATTTTGGCAATGTAAACCCTATAGGAATAAGAAGTTGTTATGATGAAGGTAAAAGAATTGCAGAGTCATTAACGTATGATTACATGCGTAATCATGATACAGAGACAAGAATAGCTCGAATTTTTAACACTTATGGACCGAGAATGATGGCTAATGATGGAAGAGTTATAAGCAATTTTATTTGCCAAGCATTAAATAATAAACCATTGACAATATATGGCAATGGATTGCAGACAAGATCATTTTGTTATATTGATGATCTTGTAGAAGGCCTTATCAAATTAATGAATACATCATATAAAGAACCAATAAATCTTGGCAATCCTGAAGAATTTTCAATACTGGAACTCTCAAAAATAATTAGAAATAAAATAGATAAAAATATTAAAATCATATTTGAAAAATTGCCGCAAGATGATCCTAAGCAAAGAAATCCAAATATAGATCTTGCTAGAAAAAAATTAAATTGGTCGCCAAAAGAAAAATTAGATAATGGTCTTAATAAAACAATTGATTATTTCAAAAATAATGTTTAAAAAATGAATAAAGAAATTAAAAAAATTTGTTGTATAGGTGCAGGATATGTTGGTGGACCGACAATGGCTGTAATTGCCGATAAATGTCATGAAATTATTATTAATGTGGTTGATATAAATGAAAGTAGGATTTCTGATTGGAATAATGAAGATTTATCTAAATTACCTGTATTTGAGCCTGGCCTAAAAGAAATTATTAAAAGGAGAAGAGGTGTAAATCTTTTTTTCTCAACTGAAGTCGAAAAGAATATTGCTTCAGCAGATATGATTTTTATTTCAGTCAATACTCCTATAAAACAAAGTGGAGTTGGTGCTGGAAAGGCAAGTAATTTAAAATGGATTGAATCATCTGCAAGGCAAATATCCAAATTTGCCGAGGGTTTTACTATTGTCGTAGAAAAAAGTACCTTACCAGTAAAAACAGCGAATACAATAAAAAAGATATTAGAAGCTTCTAATTATGGAGAAAACACAAATAATAAAAAATTTAAAATACTCTCTAATCCCGAATTTTTATCAGAAGGAAATGCTATAAACGATCTTGAAAATCCAGACCGAATTTTAATAGGTGGGGAAGATGAAGAATCAATAAAAGCCCTGAAGGAAATTTATTTAAATTGGATAGATGACAGAAAAATTATTACTACCAATCTTTGGAGTTCTGAATTGTCTAAATTAACTGCTAACGCTTTTTTGGCACAAAGAATTAGCTCAATTAATTCTATTTCTGCATTATGTGAAAAAACAGGAGCAGATGTGCAAGAGGTTGGACTAGCTGTTGGAATGGATTCAAGGATAGGTGATAAGTTTTTAAAAGTTGGTCCCGGTTTTGGTGGAAGTTGTTTTAAAAAGGATTTGTTGAATCTGGTTTATATTTGTGATTACTATGGCTTGAAAGAAGTATCTAGATATTGGCAAAAAGTTATTGATATTAATAATTGGCAGAGAGGTAGAATTTCAGGAATAGTAGTGGAAAAGCTTTTTGGGACTATTTCTGGTAAAAGAATTGGTATTCTTGGTTTCTCTTTTAAAGCAAATACAAACGATACTAGAGAGTCACCAGCAATAGAAATTTGTAAAGACTTAATTGAAGAAGGAGGCGAACTGCAAATTTATGATCCAAAAGTCAGCCTTATAAATATGGAAAATGAATTGAATAAAGTATTAATTAAAAATACATCTAATGAAATTGGTTCCTGGCAATATTCAAATTCGATTGAAGATGCCGCAAAAAATGCAGATGCGTTAATTGTACTAACTGAATGGGAGGAATTTAAGAAGATAGACTGGATGATAATTTCAAAATTAATGAGGTCACCCTCATGGGTCTTTGATACAAGATTAATTACTGATATTGAAGAAGCAAGTAAATTTGGGATTAATATTTGGAAGATAGGAAGAGGATTTTAAATTATAGATAAAGGGAGTTTCAAGTATAAAATTGATTTAAACAGATAATTTATAAAAATTTAAAGATATCTTTATGAAATAAATTTTTTTTAAATCAAATTACTAAGTAGTGATAGTTGCCCTGCTAAAGGATTAGTTCTTGGATGTACTTCCTTCATGTATTCAAAAGCATTCAAGGCTGATAGGCCTTTTTCTTTAACAAGCCAAGACATACATACTAAAGGGGATCTTTCTATAGCAGCTACACAATGAATAAAAACTGGGCTATTTTCCATTGATTGTTTTAAGATATCCAATGCAGTTAATAATTCTTGCAATTCTGGAAGTCTTCCTGCTTTGTGATCAGGTAAAACAAATCTTTTGCATTCAAAACTATTGTAAAAACCTTCTGGGGGAGGGGCTTCAGATTCTGAACATAAACTAAAGATCGATTTTATTCCATTTTCTTTTAGCATAAGTAAATGTCTTTCTTTTTTTGGAGCTGGACCTATAGCTAATTCATTTACTAAAACCCAATCAACCTTAAAGTGTGATTTATTTTTAGTCATCTATCAATCCATTTTAGAAATTCATTGATTTTATTTAATGCTTTTTTTATTATTTTATTTTTATAAAAAGAGTTAAATATTTGTTTATTAGGTCTTAATTCTTCATCATAATTACCAGCATTTTTTAAATCTTCTACATTATTAGAATAGTAATCAGCATAATCCTTATACGCAAAATCTTTTGTTGATTGTATAAGCTCGCTTTTGATTTGATTATTTGTAATTATTCCTAAATTTGATGCTCCTAAAGAATCCATTTTTTTTATTACAATTTTCGGAAGATCACGATCAACATTAAATATACTGACAAGTAAAATATAACCATCAAGTTTGCTCGAAATTATTGCTGGATCTGCAAAACCTACAGAGGGTGGGGTATCGTAAATTATGTAGTCAAAAGTATCATCAGCAGATATTTGAGAAGTTAAATCACTCATTCTTTTTGAGCTAAATAACCTTGTTGGATCTGGAACCTTTTGTCCTGCCGTTAAAACAAACCATTTTCCTTCACCGTCAACGGGTTGAATGAGATCATTAAACTTTAGATTTTTGTTAGTCAGTAGATTAGATAATCCTTGCAAATTATTTAGTCCCAAGCGATAGTGTAATTGAGGTTTGCGAAGGTCTGAATCAATAAGTAAAACCTTAAGATCTAAATCAGATAATGCTTTTGCTAATAAAATAACTGCAGAGCTTTTCCCTTCAGCTGGGCTAGAACTTGTAATTGCAATTGACTTTACTTGAAGATCAGTATTTAGGAACCTAAGTGAAGTAGAGATATTCCGCATTGATTCTTGCCAAATAAATCTTTCATAATTCTTTTTTTTATCAATTTTTTTTATTTCATTTTGGTTTTCAAATAAATCAATAATTTTTGATTGCTTTTCTCTTGATCCTTGCATGAAAGAAACAAATGGAATATTTCCCAATATTGGCTTGTTTAAGGCTTCTTTTACTTCATTTGGCTCATGAAAAACATGATCTAGACGATCACGGATCAAACCAATTGTAGAACCAACTATTATCGCAAAAATTCCGCTATAGCCTATACCTTTTGGAATTGATGGCTTAACAGGAATAGGATTCATTGTTGGTGGAGAGATTATCTTCCAAGGAACCGAACTTTGTGCAATTTCTAATTGAAAACTTTCTTTAGCTGATATGAGACCTACTAGATTTTCTGAGGCAATTTCCAACTCTTCTTGAAGGGTATTATAAATGTTTATTAGTTCAGGATTTTTTGTCAAAAGATTTAAAATCTTATTTTTTTGGTATTCAGATTCTTTTAAATCTATTTCTTTTAAATATATTGCATTATCAAGAGAAGATAATTGACTTTCAATTAATCGAGGTTTAACTGTGTTTAATCTTGACCTTAAACTTTTAATATAATTAGATTCCTCGGTGAATTTTGATCTAGCAATTTCAATTTCCTTTTCTAATAAAATTAATTGGTCTAACGAGATTGAGTCTTCACTTGAAATTTCTAAACCGCCACCATCAAAAAGAACAGTATCTTTAAAACTTCTTGCAGAAAGAAGTCCTTTGGAAACTTTATCTCTTATTTGTTTAATTTTATTAATACTTAATTCTAGATTAGTAATTTTTTGATTTAATTCATTTTCAAAATCTTTGATAGTTTGGCCATCTGCAATTGGCTCAATTAATAGATTTTCCCTTCTGAAATTTGCAAGCTTATCCTGTATCTCTTGAGTTCTTTTTCTCATGATTGGCTCTTGATCATTTAAAAAATCTATCCCATCTTTTAATCTTTGTCTTTTTTGATCAAGCGCTGAATCAAGGTAAACGTTACTAAGATCTTTTAGTAAATCTTCACCTTTTTCAAAATTGTTGATATTTATAGTAACTTCAAGAACTCCATCTGCAAATTCATTAGATGTCTTAACTTGAGATATATCTAACAAGTTTGATAACGATTTAGAAGTTAAATCATATTTATTTGAAATATCATCAAGTAAATAAGGACTTTTTAAAAAAGTTACTAATGTTGGAACATCATTATTGGTACTGCTTGTGGCAAGATTCGAATAAAAAGCCAATGTAGCTGGTGCAACCTCATCACCACCTGAATTTAATGGGTCATTTATTAAAAGCAAAAATGTACCACTATATATTGGGTTGAAAATTCTATTTTTAAGAGTGTTAAAAGTGCCTATTAAAAAGATAAAGGATGTTGTAAGAATTACAATTTTCTTTTTCCTAATTATTGATTTCCATACTTCTTTTAAATCTATTTCATCATTTTTGATAAATTTTTCATTTCCATTTTTATAAGTGTTATTGTTCATTATGTTATTATTCAAATGATGAATTTATTCTTACTAACTAAGTTAGTTAAATCTCCAAAAATTAAATTAATTTTATTATTATAAACCATCAATAGATTTAAATATCTTATTTTATGTCTCTACTATTATCAATATTCATTAAAGTCTAAAATGTTTAATAATAAACGATTTATAAAAAAAATTACCTTTTTAA
>MDTE01069492.1_pt1 | contig 11398 bp, 11 predicted proteins | sample 811231 | NCBI WGS metagenome assembly MDTE01 (sample SAMN05326651, study PRJNA326480) | marine metagenome | isolation source: seawater | place: Indian Ocean: Red Sea | collected 2010
CGTCATCTGGTGGGGGATTGGAATACCATCGAGGCCCTTCGCGCCTTGAGGGCCGAGTCGGATCTCCTGACCCTGGAAAACGAATTTGTCGAGGCCGAGGCGCTGGAACAGTTGGAGCGGGAGGGGGCCATTTTGCGGCCCGGTTCTGACTGCCTTCGAACGATCCAGGACAAACTCCTCCAAAAGCAATCCCTCCAGGCCGCGGGATTACCGACGCCCGACTTCCAGGCCACTGATTCCCGGGCCGAACTCGATGAAGCGGCGGAACGATTCGGCTACCCCTTTGTTCTCAAGCGTCGAAGGAACGGTTACGACGGCAAGGGGAATTTCACTGTCGAAGACCAGGCGATGTTGGACGAGGGATGGAGCGAGCTGGACGGTGAGAATCACCCCCTCTTTGCGGAAGCCTTTTGTCGATTTCAGAGTGAGATCGCCATCATGGTTTGTCGATCAAGCGCCGGTCCACAGATCCACTATCCGGCGGTTGAGACGATCCAGAAGAACCACATCTGCCACGTCGTCAAGGCCCCGGCCGCCCTTCCCTCCGCCGTTGAGGCCGAGGCGGTCCGGATCGCCAACCGGGCCGTATCGACCGTTTCGGGGATCGGCTCGGTGGGGGTCGAATTGTTCCTGACCCACGATCAAACGTTCCTGGTCAACGAACTCGCCCCCCGCGTCCACAATTCCGGACACTACACCATTGATGCCTGCCATTGCTCTCAATTCGAGAATCATCTTCGCGCCATCCTGGGGCTGCCCCTTGGCAATCCCGGTCTCGTTCGGCCCGCGGCGGTCATGATCAATCTCCTCGGAGACGGTCCGGGGCGGTCATACCCCTCGGGCGTCGCGGAGGCATTGGAGGTGGACGGCGTTCATCTCCATCTTTACGGTAAGGATCGGAGTCAGTTGGGACGCAAAATGGGCCACCTGACCGTGATCGGAAACAGCGTCGATGATGCCCTGGAACGCGCTCATCGAGCCGCGCAACCCATCCGTTTTATTGAAACATAAACATGAGTGATTCCTCGATTTCACCCCAAGTGGGTATCATCATGGGCAGCGATTCGGACTGGCCCACCATGAGAGATGCCGCCCTTCTCTGCGACGAGTTCAAGGTTCCCTACGAGGCCCGCGTCGTCTCGGCCCATCGCACCCCCGCCGACATGGCCCAATATGCGACTCAGGCCCACCAGCGGGGCCTCCAGATCCTCATTGCCGGCGCAGGAGGCGCCGCTCACCTCCCGGGAATGGTGGCCAGCTACACCCCCCTCCCAGTCGTTGGCGTGCCGATCGAAAGTCGCGCACTCAAGGGAATCGATTCCCTCCTTTCGATCGTGCAAATGCCCGCCGGCGTGCCGGTGGCGACGGTCGCCATCGGCAACGCCCGGAACGCCGGAATCCTGGCGGTCTCCATCCTCGCCACTCGCCATCCAGATCTCCAAGCCGCCCTCCTGGACTTCAAAGCCAAGATGGCTGAGGAATCCCGGGCGAAAACCGACAACCTCTCCTCCAAATGAATCCATTGTCTCCGCCTACTCATCCCCTACGGTTTCCCCTTGAAGAACGCATCATGTCATGGCTCTGGAAAGCCGTCGCGATGGGCCTTCTCTGGGGGATCCCCCTGTTCGGATGGGCCGGAAAAAAGGACCGGCGCCTCGATCTCTACTGGGTCGACGTCGAAGGGGGAGCGGCAACCCTTGTAGTCACGCCGGCCGGCGAATCGATCCTGATTGATTCAGGCAACCCCGGCACACGGGATCCGGAACGCATTCACCAGGTCGCATCCCGGGTCGCAGGTCTGGAACGCATCGACTATCTCGTCACCACCCACTTCCATCTGGACCACTTCGGCGGCGCCGCCGAGCTCTCGAAACGCATTCCCATCGGGATCGTCTACGACAACGGAATCCCCCAACAAAATCCTGATAACAATCCCAATGACACCCGCTTTCCCCTGCTGATCAAGCCCTATCGCGAAATGAGCGTCGAGGAGCGGCGAATCATTGATCCTGGAACGGTCATTCCACTCGACTCCCGGCCTGGAACCGCCCCGCTTAAACTGACCTGTGTGGCCACTCGACAAGAGCTCAACCGGGCCCAGGCCCGCCCCGGCCTCCCGGCAGGATGCGACCCGCTTCCTTCCCCCAAGGCCAAGGATCTCTCGGACAACGCCAACAGCGTCGTCATGCTCCTTGAGTTTGGAGGCTTTCGTTTTTTTGACGCAGGTGATCTCACCTGGAACGTCGAATCCACGCTGGTCTGCCCTCAGAACGTGGTCGGATCCACCGTCGATGTCTACCAGGTCACCCATCATGGACTGGATCAAAGCAACCATCCTTCCCTGATCCAAACACTCGCACCGACGGTGACCATCATGAACAATGGTGTCACCAAGGGCTGCGGGCCGGAGACGTTCGCCACCCTTTCGAGCCTGGACTCAGCTCAAGCCCACTACCAGGTCCACAAGAATCTGAGGGAAGACCGAGAAAACAACACGGCCGACGAATACATCGCCAATCAAGATCGAAACTGCTCCGGCAACTTCATAAAGCTCAGCGTTCGGCCCGACGGAAAAGACTTCACCGTCTCCATTCCCGCCCATGGTCACCAACGCACCTTTTCCACCCAAGACAGGTGAGCCCGAACCTTCTTCCGGAGCCAGGCGGCGGGACCCGATTCCTCCTCCCCCAAATATTTGCACAAGTCTGCCGCAAGGTTTAGATTCCTATTGGAGCGGTCCTGAGGACGGCCCCCGCCAAACACCGCGCAACCCAAGCCCCCTTGGAGACCAGAGGTAATGAGACGAAAAGCCATTTATCCCGGGAGTTTCGACCCGATTACCAACGGGCATCTCGATGTCATCGAACGAGCGGCCCGGCTCTTCGATGAGGTCATCGTCGCCGTCGCCGAAAATCAAAATAAGAAGTCATTATTCACGATCGAAGAACGGATTCACCTCGCAAACCAGGCCACCCGCCACGTCGCCAACGTCCAGATCGACCAATTCCAGGGGCTCCTGGTTGACTACGTCACCCAGCGGAAGGGCCAGGCGATTGTCAGGGGGCTCCGAGCCGTCTCCGACTTCGAATTTGAATTTCAATTGGCTCTGATGAACCGTCGGCTCAAGGAAGAGATCGAAACCATCTTCATGATGCCCAAGGATCGATATACCTTTCTCAGTTCGAGCATTGTCAAGGAAATCGCCAGTCTGGGTGGCTCCATCGACGGGCTGGTACCGCCCAACGTGCACACGGCACTCCATCAACGCTTCCTGCAAGCGACCCCATCGAATCCTACCTAAGCTCTCGATCAACGCCATGCCACTGACGATTCATCTCACCCAACTCGACGACGGGCCCCACCATCTCCAAGGAAAGCTATCACCGCAGGAGCTGGAACTCGACACGCAGGACGAGCTCATCCGCCCCGACTCCGATCTCGACTACTCCCTCTCCGTGGAGCGACAGGAGAATCACCTGCTCTGCCGCGGCGAACTGCAAATGACCTTCGAGTTCGAATGCGCCCGCTGCCTTGAGGCCTTCAAGAAAAAAACGGAATTGCGCCATTGGAGCCAGTTGATCCCACTCCAGGGTGAAGACGCCTTGCCCGTAAATAACGACAGCCTTAACTTGACTCCCATTCTCCGTGAAGATATGCTTTTATCTTTACCGCAACATCCGTTGTGTGCGGAGGGATGTGATGGGATCAACCGATCCCCCCGAAAAGCAGCGGGTCCCCCGGATGTTCTTTCCGGGCCTGACGAGCCCTCCTCAGCTTGGACAGCACTGGATCAGTTGCGGTTGGAGTAAACGAGAGAACGATTTAGACGGAGAGTATGGCACAACCAAAAAGAAAACCCTCCCGTGGGAAGACACGGGGACGTCGAGCGTCCAACAGCGTACTTAAATTACCTCAATTGAGTACCTGCCCGCAATGTGCCTCCCCCTATGTGCCCCACCGGGTGTGTCCGGCCTGCGGATTCTACAAGGAACGACAGGTCGTCAATATCGAGACCTTCGGCTAGTCAGGCTCTCCCTCCAGCACAACTCATCCCCTGTCTATGCGGATCGTCGTCGACGCTATGGGAGGCGATCATGGCTGCGGCGTGATCGTTGACGGCGTCTACCGGGCTCTGGATGAACAGCCCCAGATCCAGAGCGCCACAGTCGTCGGGCGGCTAGCGGAGATCCGTCCCCATCTTCGTCCGGGCGACCCCTATCGGCTTGATGTTCTGCATGCCGACGAGGTGCTCACGATGGAGGATAAGCCGATCGACGGGGTGCGGAGAAAAAAAAACTGCTCAATCGCCCGAGGCATTGAACTCCTGAGGGACCAGGAAGCGGATGTTTTCGTCTCTCCTGGGAACACCGGAGGTGTGGTCACCGTTGCCACCATTCGGCTTGGACGCCTGCCGGGGGTCGACCGTCCCGGTATCGCCACGGTGATTCCGACCCCCAATCGAGAGTTCGTCCTCCTCGACTCAGGTGCCAACATCGACTGCAAACCCATTCACCTGGCACACTACGCGATCATGGGAAGCATCTTTGCCGAAGAGATTCTCGGGCATGACCGCCCCAAGGTTGGACTACTCAGCGTGGGAACGGAGGAAACCAAGGGAAACGAACTCACTCTGGAAACATTCAAACTCTGCCGCCAACTCGATCTCAACTTTGTCGGCAACGTCGAGGGACACGACTTGTTCAACGACAAAGTCGATGTCGTCGTCTGCGATGGATTTGTCGGCAACGTGGTCCTAAAGACCTGCGAAAGTTTGGCCAAGGGGCTTTTCGGTTGGCTCAAGAGAGAATTGACCGCCAATCCGATTCGCTCCCTCGCGGCCATGCTTGCCCGGGGAGGATTGAGGAAGATCAAGAATCGAATGGATCCCGACGCCTACGGAGGTGCTCCGCTCCTCGGGCTCAATGGAGACGTGGTCATCGCGCACGGCTCGGCTCAATCTCACTCGATCCAAAACGCCATCCGGATGACCACCGAAACCTTTACTCACAAGATCAACGCTCGAATCGTTGCCGAGGTGGCACGGGCCAACGAAATCCTGGACCCAACGCCGCCCCACGCCATTGACAATACAAGATGACATTGCCCACTCGAAAGGTTGAATTCGTTAATCCCCGAGCGGCCCACTCGTTCAAGGCTCGAACGTGTTCCATTCGATCCGTCGGGTCCTATGTTCCGGAGAAGGTTCTGACCAACCATGACATTGCCAAGCTGGTCGATACCTCGGATGAATGGATCCAATCCCGAACCGGCATCCGAGAACGTCGCGTTGCCGCTGAAAACGAGTTCACCTCTCATCTGGCCGCCAAGGCAGCACAGGACGCGCTCGAGAAGGGAGGACTCACCGCAGATGATATCGACTTGATTATCGTCGCAACGATCACCCCAGACATGATGTTTCCCTCGACGGCCTGCTTGGTTCAGCAACTCATCGGCGCAAAGCGAGCCGCCGCGTTCGACCTTGAGGCGGCCTGCTCAGGGTTCGTCTATGCGCTGGAGGTGGGACAACAATTCATCATGTCCCAGACCTACAACACCGTTATGGTGATTGGGGCGGAGAAGCTTTCAACCATTATCGACTGGGAGGATCGAAACACCTGTGTCCTCTTCGGAGACGGCGCGGGAGCGGCGATCCTGCAAAACGTCCCTGATTCCCACGGCCTCCTCACGGCCACCATGGGTGCCGACGGTGGGAAAGGTGAACTGCTTTACATGCCGGGAGGTGGCTCCAAAGTCCCAACAACGGAAGATTCGGTCAGGAACCGCCTCCATTTTCTTCACATGGATGGTCGGGAAACGTTCAAGAACGCCGTCAACGCAATGTGTTCCGCCGCGCGGGAAGTCCTGGCGCGTTGTGAGCTCGAGATCACCCAGATCCAGCACATTATCCCCCATCAAGCCAATCAGCGGATCATTAACGCGGTTGGTGACCGACTCAAAGCAAAAGAAGATCAAGTTTTTGTTAATCTTGAGAAATATGGCAACACATCTGCTGCGTCGGTGGCGATCGCCCTGGATGAAGCGGCAACCAGCGGGCGGCTCCAAAGGGGAGACTTGATCTTGATCCTCGTCTTTGGCGCGGGATTGACTTGGGGGGCAGCCATCATCGAGTGGTAAAGAGCGAACCCGCATTGACGGAGCGCTTTTTGGTGGTAAGTTGATAGACGCAAGTGATATGAAAGCAACCAAGCTCGATACGTCTGGAGTGTTTGACCCGGTCAAGGTGAGGGCCCACGAACTGGAGCTCGCACTACCCGCCCATACCGTTCATCTCACCAAGAATGGTGTCGAGTTCCTCTCGGATCAGGAAGTTGCAATGTGGACCGAGCTGACGATCGACCTCCAATCCCCAAATCAAGACGACCGTATCCATTGCAACGGCATCGTGGTCGGATGCAGCGGAAACAAGCACAACGGGTATCTTGTTTCGATCATCTTCATGGGGATTGCGCCTGAAGCCCAGCAACGCCTCACCGAGCTCGTGCAAGCCCAGCCACGGCTTTGAAGCCCCGACCGGGTTTCCGATTTACCCTGCATGCAAATCTTTAAGCGTGTGCTCAAAGCGGCTGTCGAGGGCGGGGCATCGGACGTTCACGTCAAGGTGGACGCTCCGATTATCGTCCGAATCGACGGCCAACTGCTCCCGATCGAGTCCCCCCATCCCACCTCCGAGTGGCTCGGCAATATCATCAAGGAGATTGTCCCCCACCATCTCCAGGAGCGATTCGAGGTCGAACGAGAGATCGACTTCTCATACTTCTGCGAGGGGGTTGGTCGATTCCGAACCAATCTCTTTCAGCAAAGGGGAACCTTCTGCCTGGCGATGCGGTATGTCAAAACCGAGATTCCGAGCTTCGAGGAACTGGGCCTCATTCCGATCCTGAAGGACATCGCGAAGGAACCCCGGGGAATCGTCCTGGTGTCGGGAACCACGGGTTGCGGCAAATCCACAACCCTCGCCTCGATGATTCAGCAAATCAACAGCGAGTCAGCACGTCACATCATTACCCTGGAAGACCCCCTTGAATTCGTTTTCGAAGACAAAAAATCTGTCATCGAACAGCGGGAAATTGGTCTGGATTCCCTCTCATTCGCCGCGGGTTTAAAGCACATTCTTCGACAGGATCCGGACGTCATCATGATCGGAGAGATGCGCGATGCCATCAGCTTTTCCGCTGCCATGAGCGCCGCCGACACTGGACACCTGGTCCTCTCAACGCTTCACACGACGAACGCCTCCCAATCCATCACCCGAATTCTTGATTTTTTCCAAGCCGAAGAACGGGACCAGATTCGCCGCCAACTGGCCGGAACGCTCAAAGCGGTGATCTGCCAACGAATGGTCGGCCGGATCGAATCGGGTGTGATTCCAGCCATCGAGATCATGATCAACACCCCGACCGTCCGAAAGCTCATTGAGGAGAATCGACTGGATAAGCTCTCGGCGGCCATTGAGACCGGGGTTGAGGATGGAATGCAGAATTTCAATCAAGCCCTCTTCCAATTGGTCAAAGATGGCGTCGTTTCCGAGAAGGAGGCACTGGCCAAGGCGACCAACGCCAAGGCGCTTGAAATGAACTTCCAAGGGATTTTCCTCGACGAAGGGAAACGCATTCTGAGCTAAAGCAACGGCCTCCCACTTGCGAAAGAGTGGCTTGGCCACCCTCTTTGTTTCTCCGTCCGGTCCCGTTTCAAGCGAATTCCACTCCCCGGCCCCATTGCGCCCAACCGGGCCACCAACCCATGCAGTCTCACTGCTTTACACTTACCAGTCTTATTACTTTTGTTTGACTGACACCTCTTATAAGAAGTTATATTACGCTTTATAGGGCGCCTTTCGAGCACCCAAACGAGAGAAATGCTATGAAAAACCTACTGAACACCATCTATTCCATCGCCATCTTAACCCTCGTCCTCGCGGCGGATCGCCCCATCCTGAGGGCAGACCGCGATCAGGCCGAGGCATCCCCCGTCCAAGTGACCTCGCCTAAATCACGTCCACTTCCCTATCGAGGCACGGTGGGCACCGTCGACACGAAGAAAAGAACGTTCACCTTGATCAACAAAACCAATGACAAGAGTCGGCTTTTTCGGATCGACGAAAAGACCCGAATGGAAGAGGGTAAAGAGAGTAAGGGACTCAAGGATCTCAAACCGGGGGCCATCGTGAGAGGGTCTTGCGTCAAAACGGGAGACAAACAGTATCTCGCAAGACTCGTTCGTTGGTCAAAAAAGACCAAAAAAACTGGTTCCCCAACAAAATAGTGTCGCTGGACCATCCAATCTGCGGAAGCAACCCGCAGCCCATTTGAAGCCATCCCCTCATTGAAACTCTACGGCTCCAGGAGGAAAAACGTCAGTATTTCGGGTTTCAGCAGAATCAACCCGGGAACGTATCCGTTCCGGGCTCCCCGGCAAAGTCAACAAACTGATGCGTCGGGGAGTCCGCAAAAAGCGGTGGTTGACACAACGTTCCGAACTTTCTAGTTTTACCGGCTCAAACGTTTAGATCAAAAAATGCTTAAAGCTTGTCTCATTCTAGTTATCGCCTTCGGGTTGGCGGCCCTGGGGGTCAGTCAATTCCAGGTCAAGGCGAAGATTGATCAGTTGACCGGGAGCCTCGCCCAGGCGGAGCAGGATGCCCAGACCGCTCGTCAAGCACAACGTCAGGCTGAAAACGCCGAGAACCAGGCGAAGGCAGAACTGGAAACTCTCAACGGCACACTCAATGACGTTCAGACCCAGCTTGAGGAAACGACACGGATTGCACAACAACAGCGAGTCCGGGCCAACGAGCTTGAGAACGAACTCCAGGACACCGTTGTCCAGCGGAACGATGCCCAACGAGAGCTGGCACAGTGGCGGGCGTTGGGAGTCGACATTCAGGCGATTCAAACGATGAAGGATGACCTGCTTGCCGCCCGAGAGGAAATCAGTGCTGGAAAATCTGAGCGTGAAATCCTCTTGCGAGAACTGGGTCAAATCAAATACGACCTTTCCAAATACGAGGGGCCCGATACCGAAATTGAAATGCGCGACGGCCTCAAGGGTTCGGTGGTTGCCGTTAACAGCGAACTCCAATTTGTTGTCGTCAATGTTGGGGAAAACCATGGAGCACGCCAGTCCGGCAAGTTGATCGTCAGCCGGGAAGGGAAACTGGTTGGGAAGGTTCAGATCAACAACCTGAAGGCCGATCAAAGTGTGGCCAATGTCCTACCAGGCTGGAAACAAGCGGACATCCAAGTTGGAGACACGGTTCTCTACTAACCTTCGCAACCAGAGCGAGTCTACTCCAGGTTCCATGAAATCGCTTGGTCTTCTCTTGTTGCTTATTGCCTTTGCTGCTTCGAGTTGCCGGGCGCCTGATACGCAGAACGCTTCTGCTCGCCCCTGGAGCTCACCTCGCAACTGGGAACATGGCCTACCCACCGGGATCACCGAGGGTCGTTAAACCCGCGCGTGACCCGTTTCCCTACTTCGCGTAGTCGATACATCGAACTTCACGGATGACGGTCACCCGGATCTGCCCCGGGTACTGAAGTTCGTCCTCTATCTTCCGACACACTTCTTTGGCGAGTTTACTCGCAGCCTCATCAGTGACCTTCTCCGGAGTCACAAACACTCGCACCTCGCGCCCCGCTTGAATCGCAAAGCAACGCTCCACCCCCTCGAATGTCATTCCCAACTCTTCCAGGTTCTTCAGGCGATTGATGTAGGCCGTGATCGGTTCCAGTCGGGCACCGGGTCGCGCAGCACTGATTGCATCCGCAGCGCTGACAAGGAGTCCGATCACCGTCTCATGCTCGATTTCGTCATGATGAGAAGCCACCCCGTTGACCACAGCGTCATTTTCCCCATGACGACGGATGAATTCCGCTCCGGCAATGGCATGCGAACTGGCCATGTCGTCACCCAGGGCCTTTCCCACATCGTGCATGAGTCCAGCCCTCATCGTATCGGTCACATTCGCCCCGATCTCAGCAGCCATCAAACCCGCCAGCTTCGACACCTCGATTGAATGATCGAGAACATTTTGGGAATAGCTCAGCCGAAAGTAGAGGCGACCCAACCGCTTCGCGATCTCTTCATGCACCGGGGCCAGATTGAGGCGGTATACGGCCTCTTCGGCCACCTTTAGGATCTTATCGTCGATTTCCGATTTGACGCGCTCAACGACTTCCTCAATCCGGGTCGGGTGAATTCGACCATCAGCAATCAGACGCTCCATGCTCTCACGAGCAATTTCACGGCGAACAGGATCGAAACCCGACAGCACCACCGCATTGGGGGTGTCATCGATCAACACGGTCATCCCCGTCGCATTCTCAAACGCCCTGATGTTACGCCCCTCCCGACCGATAATACGACCCTTGATATCGTCTCCCTTCAACGCAACGGCCGCCGTCGTGGTTTCAGAGGTATGGTTCCCAGCGTAGCGTTGAATGGCAAGGCCGATGATTCTTCGAGCCTCTGATTCGCTTTCCCGCTTCGCCTTCTCAACGATGCGCCGCCCCATCTCATGCGCCTCTTGTTTTCCCTCCAATTCCGCCACCTCCATGATACGCTTCCGAGCGGTTTCAACCGACAGTCCAGCCAATTCCGAGAGTTTTTGACGCCACTCCACTGCTAAATCGGAGGCAACCCCGGAAAGATGATCCAATTCCTCTTGGCGCTGACTCAACCGTTCGCGAACCCCGTCCAGGGAAAGCTCCCGACAGGAAATACTCTCCAGTTGCTGGGTCAGCAACCGTTCCCGCTCCTGAAGACCTTGCTCCCGAAGCCCCAAGGCGGCTTCCTTTTCCTTGATGACACTATCAATCGATTGCCGGATGATCTCAGTCTCCCTTTCCGCGGAAGCACGGGCCTCTTGGATAATTCCATCCGCCTCCACCTTGGCCTTCTCCCTCCGATCAACAAATTCGCCCTGATCTTGACGGACCGCTCTGATCTGGATTCCTCGAACAACGCCCCAGGCAACAAACGCTCCCCCGACCATCCAGGCCAGGTTCGTGAGAACGCCTTGAGCGAGAAACATCATTGTTTTTTTCCTGCTTCGACCTCGATCCACTCATCGGGGGTGATGACCGCATCCATTCTGACATCCCACTCCTGACGCGGGACACCGCTCACGAGCTGAAACGCGTGACAAACACCCCATCGCGTCCCACGGTTGTGCTTGAGCAAGCGGTCATAGTAACCCGCACCACGTCCCAAACGATCCCCTTTCCTGCTGAACGCCAATCCCGGCACCAACACCAATTCCAGTTCCTGAGGGAGGAGAGCACGGCACTCCGACTCCGGTTCCATGATCCCGTAGCGACCCGGTTGCAGTTGTTCCAAAGCATCAACCACGGCAAATTCAAATTGGGATTGCGAGGCA
>MDTE01177301.1_pt1 | contig 11398 bp, 5 predicted proteins | sample 811231 | NCBI WGS metagenome assembly MDTE01 (sample SAMN05326651, study PRJNA326480) | marine metagenome | isolation source: seawater | place: Indian Ocean: Red Sea | collected 2010
TACACATTCCCCCCCGGGTGTACGTTATTACCAGTCCCCCCGCCATCGTTTATTATCCCGTGTCCGTTGCCTAAAGAGCGAATACCAAAATTATACGCCGTGCAGACCGCTGATTTCTGTTCGCCAACTTGAAAGTGCGTGACAGCTCCGATGAAAGCTCGCCCCCGCACTTGACCTCGGCGCCGTGGCCACGCCGGCGTGGAAGGCCAGGAAGGCCTTCGGTCGCCATGAGCTCATGTTGCGTGTGCATGGAGCTGTGCACGGACAAGGCGGTGGTGCGCACCCCATCCCCGTCGACCCCAACGGCCCCGACCCCGTCGACCGAGATCCCTTCGAACCGTTGGTGCCCCCGAAGGTGCCCTCCTCGGCGCATCCGACCCGCGTTCGCGCCTGACCTCCCGCTCCACCTCTCCCGCGCCCTCGACCGCCCAGGCGCTCATCAACTGCGGGCACATCTACCACCTGTCGTGCGCGCGGCGATGGTTCCAGACGAAGGGCAAGTCCGAGCGCGGGCGTCCAGCGCACGCGCCGTGCCCAAAGTGCAAGGAGCCCTACGACATGGGCAGCGCGGTGACGGTCTTCATGGACGTGCCCAAGGACGAGCGAGGCGAGATTTTATTCTCCCCGACGCGCGCCGGGTGTGGCGACGTCCCGGACGTCCCGGACGACGTCGTCGTCGACGACGACGGCGCCGTCGTCCTCGACTCCCCGCGGGAAGGGGCGGATCGACCGGGCGACACAGCTGTGGGGGACGGCGCTACCCGCCGCGAGGTTGCGAGCCTCCGACGCGACCTCCGACGCGAGCAGACGCGCGCGAGGGAGGCGGATGACCGCGCCGCGCGCGCCGAGATGGCCGCCGAACGCGCCGACCGTCTCGAGGAGGAACTCGCGACGGTCAACGCCGAGCTCAGTCGCAGAGAACAACGCGAAAACAACGCGCTCTACGAGGCGAGAACCGCGAAAGCGAAGGCCAAGAAGGCTTCCGACGAGCTGTCGTCGAGGCTCGCCGAGTTTCAGCGCGCGCAGAGCAAGCTGACGTACATCGAGAATCAGCGGCGTCTGGAGCGGGATCTGAACGAGGGGGTGTCGATGGCGGAGGCGGAGCTCCTCGCGCGCTTTCGGCGAGAGGAGCCGCGGTCGGCGGTGGAGACGCTCTGCCGGTCGCTCGCGGGGAAGAACCGGCAGCTCGCGAGGCAGATCGACGAGTACGGCAAGCTCGTGCGGCGCGTGAAGCAGCTGGAGAGGGGGGGCGCAGGGCCGGCGGGCGGTGGGGCGCCCGTCGCGGGTTCGACGGGCGCGGGTTCGATACCGACGGGGAGCGCGCCGCCGTCGCCGGGGATGGGGAAAGAGCCAACCGGGGACGGGAAAGTGCGGGGCGCAGCCGGCGGCGGCCGGTTGGACCGTTCCAAGCGACGCGCGTGGGGCGCCGACGACGAAGACGCGTGGGACGACGTCGTCTCGGCGGACGCGGACGACGCGCTTCGACTGCGCCGTCCGCTGAGGGACGCCAACGCGTCGAAGGGTTTAGGGTCGGTGGATTTTTCAAAGGGTTCGTTCGGGCGGGTGGCGAAGGCGAAGGGTCTCGGCGCGTTCGACGATCACGGACTCGGCCGCGTCTCGAGGGCGGCGGGGGCGGCGGCGGCGGCGGGCGGGAAGGGCAAGCGCGCGAGGAACGGCGGCGCGAGCGGCGAGGAACTGCTCGACGACATCCTGAGCGGGTTGGACCTCCCGATTTCGAGGGCTGAGGAAAAAGTTGGAAAGCCGACGTCGTCGTCGTCGGGCGGGGGCGATTTCGGGTCGTTCGCTCGGCGGTTCGGGTCCGCCGCCGCCGCGAGCTCCGCGGCCGAGGGTTCGGGGGCGGACGGGGGGTCGTTCGTGATACACGGAGCGGACGGGCGCGGCGGTCGAACCAAGGTGATTCGCGCGGCGGGCTCGGCGCGATGAACGAAAATCAGGATGAAAATCCGGCGGGTGGATGGGAACGGACGGTTGTACCTTCGTACACCATCACCGTTCACGGGTGCTACGCTAATAATAATCTCACGCGCGATCGCGACTCATCGCGGCCTGTACCGCCTGGCCGCGCGCCAGTTCACCAGCCGCGCCACCACCGCCGCCGCCGCCGCGGGCGGCACGATCTCCACGACGAGCCTGTTAAAATCCGTCAAGACGGCTCCCGGCGACCCCACCGACGCGACGTGCCCCCCCGCCTTTGTCAGCGTGACGATGCAAAAGGGCAGCCAGCTCGCGGCCTCGATCCCGTGGCTGTAGATGGCCCCCATGAACACCCACCCCGCGCACCGATTGGCGAGCTCAGCCCCGGGGTTGGCGCCGCGCGTCAGCGAGAGCGATTGGCACCCCGCGAGGTGCGCCAACAGTCGCGGCGCCGACGCGCACGCCAACCCGATTTGTTGCCTCGACCTCGCGCGCCTCGCGTACGCGGCGTACGCGCCCCTTCCTCGCGGCGTTCCCCACCCGGCGAGCAGCTCCGCGAGCACCGCGAACACGCCGAGGAGTTGCGCCGCCGCCATTCGTTCGCACGGCGTCGCGGCGCGCAGCGTCTCGAAAATCGTGGCGCCGTTTCGCGCAGACTCGCGAAGGATGGAGAATCCCCGGAAGGTGTTACGCCCCAGGTACGACACCCCGACGAGGAGCATCGCGGAGGACGTGAGGTCGGACCACTGCTCGCGGGTGAGCGCGCGGATCGGGGATGGGACGAGGTGTCGGGCGAGCTTGGCGAGGCGGCCGCTGCCCTGACGGTGCGGTTTGACCTTGTTGACGCGATGTTGATGATGATTTTTGATCTTCGAAGACGGGGAGGTCGGAGGTTCCGACCCCGGCGGGGGCGTCGCCGACGATGCGCCTCCTCCTCCGCCCTCGCGGCCGATTCCCCTCGCGCGCGCCGCCGCGAAGAGCGCGCGTTCGTTCCGCTCGATGGCGTAGTGCCCGAAGACGGCGATGGCGGTGGCCAGCGCGCTGTTGTACCTGTGCATCACCGAGAGGAGCTCCGTGTCGTTGGGGTTGGCACGTTTCGCGTTGCCGGCGACGAGTTCGCGCGCCAGGAACGCGCTGATGTTGATGAGAAGGTGCCAGCCCACCTGCGCTTTGAATTGGAACCTCAGCGCGATGCACGCGAGCACCGCGCTCATGGGAACCAGCGCCCAGGTGAGCGCGTTCGCCCCAGGCCGTCGGGCGGGATCGTCGAGGTGGAGCGCAAAGGTGGAGACCGCCTCGGCGACGATGACGTGGAATTCGAAGGATGCGCGGTATCCCTTCGGGTCCAGGAAGGTACGCGCGAGGAAGGCGCCGAGGAGGGTGTAAGACGCGACGAAGACGGCGTCCAGGTCGTCCACCGCCGCGTCGCCGCGGGTGAAGGAGCGCACCAGGCACGACACCGCGAGGAGCGCCACGCCCGCGCGATGGAGCTTCCAGTTGTGCGTGACGAGCCAGTCGCGGAAGCTCGCGGCGACCGCGGGGGGGTTGGCCTTGGTGGGGGACGCGGGGGGCGGCGTAACGGGCGGGATGAAACCCGGATAGCCGCCCGGGTTCGTCCTGGTCGCCATGGTCGCCGTGCTCTGGTTGTGAATCTACATTCCACATCTCGTTATTGCTGACGCTGACATCGGGTCGCCAGTGCTGACTGAAACCCCATACGAGCAAGTGCGGCGCCAGGTAATCGGGGGATTTGGTCATAGGATACGTGTATGATGTGTAAATCTATTTATGGTTACATTTCGAATAAAAAATTATCGGGCGGAGGTTCAAAACAGCTGTCATCATCGTGCGGATCTCGCGACACTCGGCATGACGGAGGTGGAGGACGGACGGGGAGGCGGGGGCGACGGTCTCGTCGCATCCACCTCGGAGCGCCGAGACTTTCCCGCCTTTCCCTTCGAGCCCTACCCCATCCAGCTGGACCTGATGCGCGGGCTGTACCGGACGCTGGAGCGGGGCGGCATCGGCGTGTTCGAGTCCCCTACGGGTACCGGGAAGACGCTCAGCGTGCTGTGCAGCGCGCTGCAGTGGCTCGAAGATCACAGGCGCCGCTTGGAACGCGGCGAGGGCGGCGCGAATGGCGTATCGGCGGCGACGAGGAAGGACGACGACGAGCCCGATTGGCTCAGGGACTACGAGAAGGACATGTCCGCGCGCGATTTCGCGGAGCGCATGAAGCGCCGGCTCGAGCGCAGGCGGAACGCGCGTCGCGCCGCCGCCGCGGTGGACGCCGCGTTCTTCGCGGGGCAGAAGCGTCGCGAGAAGACCGAGCGCGAGAGGTTGGCGGATCGCGAAAAGGCGGATCGGGAGAGAAGGACGACGGGGGGAGAGAGAGACGACGCCGCGGATGATGAGGAGGCGGAGTTCCTCGCGGACGACTGGGACGACGACGCGCCACCCGCGCGTTCCGGCGCCGCGGGTTCGAACCCCGACCTCGTCGTATCCGACGACGACTCCACCGACGACGAGAGGGACGATCGCGGGTTGCGAAAGAAACGCGCGAGAAGAGCGGGCGCGGGCGGCGTAAAACTCGGAGCCGACTCCGACTCCTCCGACGACGAGGCGCCGTCTCAGGTGATATTCTGCAGCCGCACCCACTCGCAGCTGACGCAGGTGGTGGGGGAGCTGCGTCGAACGCCGTTCGGGGGCGAGGACGGAACCGTGAACGCGGTCGCGGTGGCGTCGCGCGCACAGCTGTGCGTCAACCCCGAGGTGAGAGCCGCGGCGGGAGCGTCGGCGGCGAGGCTCAACGAGCGATGCCTGGAGCTCGGTAAACCCAAGGCTAAGGGGGAGCGCGCGCGCAAGGGCGGCAAGGGAGGGGTCGGAGTCGACGGGGCGGACGGGGCGGACAAGTCACGGCCGGCGGCCGGGAGCGGGTGTCCGTATCTGAAGAAACGGCACGCCGCGGTGGCGGACTTGGCGGAGGCTGCGCTCGCGGCTCCGATGGATATCGAGGATCTCGCCGCGGCGGGCACGCGTCACAGGGCTTGCGCGTACTACGCCGCGAGGAAGGCTCTGCCTCGCGCGGACCTCGTGTTCGCGCCGTACGCGTCGCTGCTTCACAAGGAGACCAGGGAGAGCCTCGGGATAAACCTGAGGGGTTCCGTGGTTGTTTTCGACGAGGCGCATAACCTAGTGGAAGCCGTGCACGGCGCTCACGGGTCCGTCCTGACCGGTAAGCAGTGCGAGGCGGTGCACGCGATGGTGACGGCGTACGTGGACAGGTTCTACACTCGGCTGGCGGTGGGCAACTTGCGACACCTGAAGACGCTCGGGGCGCTCGCGAGGGGTTTCGCCGCCGCGCTCGGCGGCGACAAAGGGGGCGCGGACCGGTCTTCTTCAAACGATTCTTCAAACGCGGCGGCGATCGGCGAGGTGAAGAGCCTGAACGACTTTTTGTTCCAGTGCGGCGCCGACAACGTCAACTTCTTCGCGTTGCGACGGTACCTGCGGGAGAGCAAGATCGCGCACAAGATCGCCGGGTACGGCGAGCACGTGGCGCGTTCCGATTCGTCGGGCGCGGCGGATCCGTGGAACTGGGAGGACGACGCGGCTCTCGGCGTCGGCGTCGTGTCCGACAAAACGTCCGCCAATCAAACGTCGGCCAATGATCAGCCGCCGCGTCAGCCGAGGGTCGGCAGCGTGCACGCGCTCGCCGCGTTCGTCTCCGCGCTCGCCAGCGCGGACGCCGACGGTCGCATCCTCGTCGAGCGCGGCGGCGAATTCGGCGGACGGCTCAAGTTTGTCCTCCTCGACGCGGCGGCGAGGTTTAAACAGATCGTGGACGAGTCCAGGGCGGTGGTGCTCGTCGGGGGTACGCTCGCGCCGATTCCCGAGCTCGCCGCGCAGCTCTTCCCGGACGCCGTTCCCGAGGGTGGCACCTTCGGGGCCGCGAACGGCGCCGTCGACGAAGGTCCGAAAGATGAAAATTCCTCCACCGTCCGTCGGACGCTCACCGCGCTGAGCTGCGGCCACGTCGTTCCCCGCGACGCGCTCCTTCCCCTCGCCGTCGCCAAAGGCCCCTCCGGCCGCGCCCTGGACTACTCCTTCGGTTCCAGGAGCGCGCCCGAGATGATCGACGAGCTCGGGAGGCTCCTCGCCAACGCGTGTCGCGTCGCCCCCGGCGGCGTCGTGGTTTTTTTCCCGTCGTTCGCGTACGCCGACGACGTGTACGACAGGTGGGTCAAGACGGGGGTAAACTCGGAGATTGCGAGGCACAAGGCGATCTTCCGCGAGCCCAGGGCGGCGGCGAAGGTGGAGAAGGTGCTCCGGGACTTCGCGACGTCTGTGCGCAACGGGGAGGAGCGGCGAAGGGCGGCGGATTCGGGCGTTTCGAAAAACGGTTCCGGGAATCCGGCCGGTCGAACCGGCGCGGTCATGCTGTGCGTGTGCGGCGGTAAGCTCAGCGAGGGGATCAACTTCAAGGACGAGCTCGGGCGGCTCGTCGTGATGGTCGGGTTACCTTACGCCAACCCCGAAGAGCCGGAGCTCAAGGCGCGTATGCGGCACCTGGACCTGTCCGAGCGCAAGGTCGGTTCCGCGGTGGAGCCCGGGGGTAAGTCCCGCGGCAGGGCGTACTACGAGGCGCTGTGCATGCGAGCCGTGAACCAATCGGTGGGCAGGGCGATTCGACACGTCGGCGATTACGCCGCGATCGTGTTCGTGGACGGAAGGTACGCTCCGCCTGGGGCGGAGACGGGTCGGATGCCGCCGGTCGGGGTGAGCTCGCAGCTCCCGGAATGGATCCAGGAGCGACTGGTGATCCCGAGGGGGTACGGCGAGGTGCAGAGCGGGCTGGTGAGGTTTTTCAGGGCGCACGCGGAGAAGGAGAGGTCGGGCGCGTCGAGCGGGGGATAGTTTTAGAGACGGCGGCGACGGGCAGTTCGCGGGTCTTGATGCACATTTTTTCTTACAAGACGAGACTCGTCGACGACGGCGGCGCTTGACCATTGCCTAACTTCAGATGGTGGAGTCGTCGTTCCACGTGCGACGGAACAGGCTAAGCTACAACTGCGCATCGCGTGAATCCACGAACAGTGTAGCTTGAGCTTAATTCCACCATCTGAACTTAGCGAAACAGCAGTTGCAAGCGTCGCTTCGCCGCCGCAAGTCTCTCGCGATCCAATACAAGCGTTCTTACATCGTCGATGGGTCAGCCCTGCGCTGACCGGTGCTCGTTCACGTTACGCACGGAGACCCGCGCGTGCGTTCCGCTCAGAAGATCCCCTCGGACCAGTTGCGACTCTTACCGCTGGCGTCCGCGGCGATCTTGTAGTCCATCACGGACATGGGCTTGGCTCCGTCAACAGGTTTGTCGAACTTGGACGCACCGGTATTTTTCATCGCGGGGTTGCTGTTGGGATCGAACACGGAGCGCCAGGGGTCGACCCTGCCGCCGGAGCCGGATTTTCCGCCGCTGGCGACGGAGTAGATATCGCCGGACTTGACTCCGGAGAGGCCGGCCGCGGCGACGACGGAGCGAACCTCCTTCTCGCGGTTGGCGGCGTCGAGGCTGGTTCGCCTGTGCGCCTCCCACTTATCGCGCAAGAAGTCGTTGGCTTCCTCCTCGCCGCCGGCGAGTGGCAGGTGGCCGAAGGAGTCGCTGTTGACCATCTTGGTGTGTGCGTTGGGAGGGTCGATGCCGAGGACGGTTCGCCACAGCGAATCCTTCTTTCCCTGCGAACACGCGGGCTCACGGAGGGTCAGTCTCGGAAGGTGAGACGATAAATTCTCGTCGTATCGGGGAAAGAGATTGGCGGGAGACGCACCGGGCGAGGCTCCCAGATCTCGTCGATGTCGCCGGTGGGGTAGCCCTTGTCCTCGACAGAGACGTTTTTCGTGGGCTTGGCCGCCTTGTTGGACTGCTCGCTCGGGTCTTCCATCCAGTTGGGCTGCATGGTGGCGTAGATTCGGCGCGTAAAAAGTGCTTGTTAGTTGTTGCTTTTTTGCCGGGAGCGCTTTTTTCTCCTTCACGAAGCGGAGTCTGAGCGCGGTGCGGTGTCCGTATCGACGGGCGTTCGGGGTGCGGGTGCGAGTATCGGCGACGGAGTCGACGATTGTGCGCGCGATATGTGTCGCGCGCGGATCGTGAGCGCGTCAAGACGGTCAAGACCGCACGCATTATCCGAAACAAAATATCTTGCCTCGTCAGCAGGATCTTCCACAATGTTCCTCGCGATGAATGTTTTTTCGTAACCCTGACCACAAACTCCATAGATATGTAACAGTAAATAGCTCATGAATCGTGACATATTTTCGTGTACAGGAATCATGCAAACGGTGATAAACTTCTCAAATCACTCGGGCGGAACGAAACGCCCACATTTTGAATTTCCGGGTCCACTCCCATCAACGGTCGTTCGACCTCGCCGCCGCGGCGACGCCACCTCCGCCGAGCTCGATCGAAGATGACCACGCCGGCGTCCCACGGTCCATCCGGAGGCGGGTTAACCCCCCCGCCCGCCTTCGACGACGGCGATGCGTTCGACGACCTCGGCGTCGACGGCGACGCGTACCTCGCGTCGCTGCTGGACAAGGCTGGCGGGGATCTCGCCGCCGAATCGAGAGCCGCGCTGGAGGACCCGGACGCCCTCGCGGCGCTCGTGGCGAAGCGCGAGGCCGAGGAATCGACCGCCACCGAGGTCGATAGCCTGAAGGCGTCCATCGCGGAGAAAGCGCGTCGGGTGTTGGACCACCCGTCGTCGCCCGCGAGGGTGCACAACAAGACCGGAGTGCTCGGCCGCGAGCTCGCGGACGCGGCGACGAGTCTCGCCGATGACGCGCGCGCGCTCGAGGTTCCCACCACGTCCCCGATGTCCGAAGCGCGCAAAGCCGCGGAGCGCGAGAAGCTCGCCGCTGCGCTCGCCCGGCGCAGGGACGCGAGCGCCAAGTACGGCAGGGTCGACCCCGCGGACAAGCGCCGATGGCCGTCGAAACGCGAGAACGAGCGCAGGCTTCGAGAGCTCGAGGACGCGCGCAAATCGTACGAGCGCCGCTACCCGCCCGCGAAGATCGACGCGGGCGGCGGCCTGCGACTCCCCGCGCGCGTCGATGCCCAACCCGAGCCGCCAAAGGCCAAGGAGAATCGCGTCCCGGCTGCCACAGCTGTGAGCAAACCGCGCCCGTGGCGTCACAACGCGCTCGCGTCGTACGACAAAAACGACCAAATATCCGTATCCTTCGACGACACTCGCCGGTTGAAGACGCTCAAGACGAACCGCCGGGTGTACGGCACGAAGCCCACGCGTAAGAACGACGCGGGGCACAAGGACGGGTGGAGGGTGGACCGCGAAAAGTACCCTTCGTTTAAGAATTGGCTCTCCGAGCGTAAAGCCGACCTCGTCGACGAGAAACGGAAGAACGAGGAGCTCGCGGCGAAGATGCGGGAGCGCGCGGAACGGGAGAAGGAGATCCGCGCGCGGCTCCGCGAGCAAAAGGCGGGCGACGGTTCGGATCCAGCTCCCGCCGCGGTTGACGTCCCGGTGACGTCGGTCGACAACCCGGCGCTGTCCAACTTTCTCGCGATGTGCGACGAATTCGCCAAAGGCGAGGACGGCCTCGAGGAGTTCGTCTCGGACCCGGCGTGGAGGGCCGCGGCGACCAAGGCCATCGAGGCCAAAGCCGTCGAGGCGGCGAAGGAGGCTGCGAAGGCTGCGGTCGCCGCCAAGGAGCGCATGATCGAGGACCGGCTCATGACGCAGAAGATCGTCGCCGAGGAGGAGAGAATGGACGTGGAGGCGCTCCGCGCCCAGGTCTTCGCCGACCCGGGGTCGGTGCCCGAGCCCCGCGGCCCCGTCGAGACGGTCATGGACGGCGACGTCGTCCTGAAAAAGACCGACGTCGAAGCCGACGTCCACGGCGACGACGACGATGAGGAGGACGAAAAGAACGCGGAGGATATGGAGGCGGAGGAGGATGATGAGGAGGCCCCTCCCGACCCGGCGATCGTCTCCAAGGAGCAGCTCATCGCGAACGCGCTCGCGGCCATGTCCGCGGACGAGCGCATCGCCGCCCGCGCCGCCGCGTGCAAGGGCTGGACCGCGGATTTCTCCGGAACCTTCTTCAAGGGGACCGGAACCGTCTCGAAAAAGGGCCCGGCGCACCCGAGCAAAACGCCGACGTGGTGCGAGAAACCGCGGCCCCGAACAACTTCACACGACGCGAACGATCGCGAAGACGTCAAACTCGACGTCGCGGACCTCGCGGTCGAGTTCATCGGACCGAACGCGGCGGACCTGGCGTACGCCGCGCTGCATCCAAACTCTGACGCGCCCGTCGCGCCCAAGCCGACCGAGCGAAGACGGTCCGACGTCGTCACCACCGCGGAGGAGGCGGTGGCGCGGGGACTGGTCGCCAAGCCCGGTGAACCGGGATTCGACATGGCCAAGGTGAAGGAGGTGCTCGAGTGCGAGTTCATGGGCGCCGCGGGTGACCACATGGCCCTTCAGGCGGTCTTTCCGGACTCGAAGGACCCCGCGGCGCCGGCGCCGCGCGACAAGTACATGAAGAAAAAGAAAGTCGTCCAGGGCAAGGCTCTGAAGATGCACGCGGAGCGGATCGAGGCGGGCGAGTTCGCGCTGCAGACGGGCGTGCCGCAGCTCGCGGTCGAGTTCATCGGCGCCAACGCGAAGGAGCTCACCGCGGAGGCCATCGCGGGGTACCTCGATCCGCAGTCGGCGACTGAGAATCTCGTCGGAGTCGCCGGCGCGGACGAACCGACCGCGGACGCCGCCGAAATTCTCCCGGACGAGACCATGGACGAGGAAGAATACGCCGAGTTCATCGCCGCGGATCCCGTGCAGGGCGCCGTGGACCTCCCGGACCCGCGCCCGCCCTTACTCCTCGCCGATTTATTCGCCGCCGAAAACGAAGACACAGCTGGCGAGTACGACGACGAGGTTCAGGACGACTTCGAGGAGTTCGCGGCGGAGGCGGAGACGATCGAGACGTCGCGTCGCAACTCCGAGAACGCGGGCGGCGCTTCGATGACGTCGCCCGCGGACCCGCCCGCGGTGACTCTTCCGGTGACTCTTCCGGATGATCACTCGGATGATCCGGTTGTCACCGACGACGCCGTCGAGGACGCGCTGGCGAAGTACTCGATCAGCATGGACTCGACGAAGTACTCGCCGATCAAGCAGGACGACGGGACGCTCGACGCCGTGCGGCGATTGGTCAACGAGGGATCCGCCGATGGATCCGCGATGGAGCCGACGACGGATGGAGGAGCGATGGACACGGACGCGTTGAAAGCGGCGGCGGATGCGATGGCCAGGGGCGACGTCGTGCCGCCCGAGGCGATCAGCGACGCGGCGCGCGCGATGGGCGTCCCGGGCTTCGGCGCGGACTGGCGGGAGACCGGCCGCGCGGCGGAGACGGCGGCGGCGGGCGGGGGCGGCGGCGA
>MDTE01036760.1_pt1 | contig 11397 bp, 11 predicted proteins | sample 811231 | NCBI WGS metagenome assembly MDTE01 (sample SAMN05326651, study PRJNA326480) | marine metagenome | isolation source: seawater | place: Indian Ocean: Red Sea | collected 2010
GCTGCGGCCGTCCGTGATTTTGGCTACAGACGGATCGTCACAGTCGAGGAGGGACTCCAGCGAGTTGCGAGCCACTTGAAAGAAACCGGCCAGATCTCAGCCCCGCTGGGAGCCAACGTCGGACACCAGCACGCGTCCTAGCCCAGGTCATTCCTCGGACGCCGCGGCCTTGGGTTTCTCTCGCTGATCCTCATACGGTTGCAATTCGGTTTCCGCATAATCCCCGGTCAACCACCGAATCAGCAGGTCCAGTTCGGCCGGTGTCATCCGTTCTGCATAGGCTGGCATCTGGTTCTTTTCACCGTAATGCTGTGCGGCACCTGGATCTGACAGGAAACTCTTCAACCAGGCCGAAGAACCATAACCCGACAAATTCGGGTACCCCTCGGCATCATCGTCACCAATTTCTGTGAACGATTCTCCGATCGTGGAATGGCAATCGGCGCACGATGTGCCATTGATCGCCCCGGCCCAGTCCCCCTCAACGGCCAGCGCGCGACCTCGCTCGAGTTTTGCCTTGTCCTGCTCGACACGGACGCCGGATCTCGTGTTGTGACCGGCCTGTGCCACCAAAAACGCCACAAGGGCGTCAACGTTTGCCTTGTTCTCTTTGCTCGCCAACGCCTCGGCATCGCCCGACCAATCAGCCATTTCTGACTCATCCGGGTTCAAAACCTCCTCGCCATTGGCACTCTTGAACCATTCGGCATTCTTGAGTGCGGAAAAGTGATTGGGATAATCCACGACAACCGCTCTCATCCACGCGGCCGACCCAAATCCGCCCAGATCGACGGCCGTGGCTGCCGCACGAACCTGTTCACCACCGTCGGCCCCACTGGCATACACCAGCCTCCCACGCCCATCATGCCCGTTGAATCGGTGGCAACTCTTGCAGTGCTTGGCAAACAGCCTCGGCCCCTGGGTGAAGGGATCTTCTCGCAGCAACGTCACCGCACCGGACACGGGAATCTTATTGGGACCGCTGGCCAGTTCTTTGATTCGCTCGGCGTCGCGATGTGCTTCACGAATTGCCGCCTGGTGGTCCACGTCCCGACCATCCTCGTAAAACGCCATCATCGTCAGCACGCCAATGGCAAGAGTCAACGTCCAGGTGAATGCCACGTTGAACTTGTGACCAATTGCCCAACGGCCAAGCAACGGCATCGCCGCAACCACGCCCATCAAGGCGCCGGGCACGTAGATGGATCCGAATGCCAATCCGAAATGCTCAATGAACTCAAACTTCAGAAAACGAAACAGGAACAGGAAGTACCACTCCGGACGCGCCGCTGCATAATTCTCCGACGGATTGGCCGGAGCCGCCAACTCGGCTCCCTTCCAGATCGAGAGGCCCAGAACCAGAAGCAAAACCGCCAGGCACGCCACCCCATCCTTGAGCACCTGGTCGGGCCAAAACGTGGTCTCCGGAGCGTGCTTCGGATCCTTCACCGTCAATCCATGACGACGGAAGACATAAAGGTGCAACCCAAGAAATGCGATCAGGGACGCCGGCAGCAGCCCCGCATGGAGGGCAAAAAATCGTGTCAGCGTATGGTGGCCGTACTTGGGGCCCCCCTGAATCAACTCCTGGGCCTGTTGTCCGACCAGCGGAGCATTGCCCATGATTTTCGTCGACACCTGGGTTGCGTAGTACCCTTTCTGGTCCCAGGGAAGCAGGTAGCCGGTCAACGACAAGCCCAGCACGATCTGCATCAACACCAAACCCAGCCAGAAATTCACCTCGCGGGGTGCCTTGTAGGCCCCATCGATGATCACCTGAACCAGGTGCACGGCCATGAGTACAATCATCAACTGAGCCGTGAAGTGGTGCAGACCGCGAACCACTGACCCAAATGTCATCTCGTTCTGGATGTAGTAAACGCTTTCCCAGGCAGTGTTCGCACTCGGACTGTATGCAGTCCAAAGGAAAAAGCCGGTGATCAGCTGAACGCTGAAGGTGAAAACCAGGGTACTCCCCCATACGTAACGCCAGCGCGCGCCCCCCGGCACCCTCTCGTAGAGCGCTTCGTGAATAAAACCGGCATATCCGGTTCGGTCGTCAAGCCAGGCCAGAAGGCTGCGGATCATGTTTCCACCTTTTCGGAGATGCCTCCACGGAAGTTCTTGTACTGCACCCAGATCTCCTCACCCGTGTCCGGCTTGACCGCCAGGGAATCCATGTCACGGGGGGGAATGGGGTTGTCCTTGGTGCCATCAAGATTGAAGGCGCTCAAATGACAGGGGCAGTAGAAATCGTTTTTGGCACCACGGAATTCAACCGCACAACCAAGGTGCGGACAGACTGTATTGAAAGCAACCACTTCCCCCGATTCGGACCGTCGCAACCACACGCTGCCGATGGGCACTTTCGGGAACTTGTTCCAGGCATCCACCAGGTCGTCCTCGATGGTCACCTGCTGAGGCGTTCCGTCGGCCGGCAACAATGACCGGGTCACCGGCAACTTGATGAAACCCTCGGCATCCTTCGTGGACCCACCACCTTCGCCGGACGCACCGGCCCCCTCACTGCCCCGAATCAATGGGTCCAGGAAAAACACCAGCCCGGACAGAACGGGAACCAGGCCAACCACAGCTCCAATCGTGCCAGCCAGGACCTGTGTCAGGAATGATCGCCGTGCCGACTCATCAGCCGACTCGGGCTCCTGCGAACCCAACTCTTCCGGATTCTCGTCCGAAGTTTCTTCCTGCCCACCGTTTTCAGACGCGTCCGACTCCGAAACCACCTCACTCGCATCACCATCCGGTTCACCGGTGGACGAAGTCTCGGACGGTGAATCAGATGCGTCGTTTTCCGGAGGCTTGTCAGCGTCTGGAACCTGGTCGATCATCGATCATCTCCTGTCGGATGCACCACTACGCGTCCTGCAAGTGGGGTCGTTGATTGGAATCTGCTGTGCCGGCCAGACGACAACTCGTCACGAGTTCTCGCTGGACAAAGTAGTTACGGTTGAGTGGTTTGATCCGCAGAGGCAGCAAGCAGTCGGTCGCCGCCAGCGGAAGGAAGGAAGGAAGGAAGGAAGGAAAACTCTTGAGGTGTCGAGACCTCCAATCACGGGTGGGGTCAGTCAGTTCCGGGTGGGCGACTGCAGTGCGTCAGTCAGGGCATCGATCAACTGGGACAGGCCTTGTTCAAATGGTCCATCAAGGACGGCACCCGATGCCTGACGATGACCTCCTCCGTCAAATTGTTCTGCGACCGCGGCGACATCAACATCACCACGACTGCGAAAACTCACTTTCACTCGCCCGTCCCGTTGTTCGTGAGCGATGAAGGCACACTCGACGCCGACAATCCGAAAACACCCGTTGACCACATCTTCGGTGTCAGCCGGAACGGCACCAGTACACGCAAAATCCTCGCTTCGGGCTGTCAGCCACGCCAACCGACCGTCGCAAGCCAACTCCATCCGCTCAAGCAACCGACCGTTCAGTCGAACTCGAGCCTGTGAGCAACGCTCGTAAAGTTGCGGGTATAATAGGTGGGGCTGGGCACCGAGGTCAATCAATCGCCCGACGGCCTTCAGTGTCCCTCCGTTGGTTGAAGAGAAGCGAAACCAGCCGGTGTCGGTGGCGATGGCACAAAACAACGCGTTGGCCGCCACGGGCGAGATCTTCCAACCGGCCGACTCGGCAAGATCCACGATCAATCGCCCGGTCGCCTCGGCCGAGGTGTCCTTGAATTCCACCGCACCAAGATCATCGCTGCTCTGGTGGTGGTCAATCACCACTTTCAAGGCTTTGGTCGTTCGGAGAACTTCGCCCACGCCCTGAACCTGAACCCAGGCACTGGTATCCAAGACGACATGCACGTCGGTATCACAGGCCGATGCCACCTCGACATCCTCGCCGATCGCCTCGACCCGGCCATCCGGATCAAGGAACAACAACGCATCGGTAATAGGAGACGGGTTGACGATGCGAACCGTCTTCCCCTGGGATTCGAGCAATTCAGCCAGCCCGACTTCCGACCCGATTGCATCCGCATCGGGCCTCACGTGGCTCGTCAGCACAAATCGCTCGTGCTGATCAACAATGTCACAAAACGCCCGCCAGTCGATCGCCATCGATCCCTCTCGCCGCCGCCAACAACAGTCCGTCAGGATACCTCCTCGCGCGCCCCCCCGCCAGTTCCGGAGGTGGCCGCGGGGTGTGTCTCAAGATAACGCCACACCGCTTCGATGTCTGAAGACAACTGCTCTTGCAACTGTTCAACGGACTCAAATGTCCGCGTGCCGCGAACCCGGTCCAGAAACTCAACAACCAACTCCCGACCGTACAGGTCCCCGTCAAAAGCGAGCAGATGCACTTCCACTTTTCGTTCAGTCTCGCCAAATGTCGGATTGGACCCCACGTGTATTGCCGCTGGCTGAGGCCGGCCATCTACCACGACACTCCCCACGTAGACTCCGTCTGCGGGAATCAGTGTGGAAATCGACGCCAGGTTGGCCGTTGGCACTCCCAGTTCACGCCCCCGCCCTTCACCGGCCACCACGAGCCCCCGCACCGAATAGGGTCGGCCCAGCAAGCTTGCCGCCGACGCGACATCTCCTCCATCACTCAAGCTGGAACGGATCCGACTCGACGACACCAGGTCTCCGTCCCACCTGGCTGGCTCCACAACGTCCAATTCAATCCCCGCGTCCTGGCACAGCGAAGCCAGCACATCGACATTTCCTTTTCGATCTTTCCCGAAAAAGAAGCCCGGTCCCTCAACCATTCCCTTTGCGGCCAGTTCACCCACAACGACCTGATCAAAAAACTCGGCCGCCTCCAGAGCCAACATCTCAATTGTGGTCGAAAATGCCATCAGCACGTCAACGCCCAACTCTCCCAGCCAGTTCGCCCGATCCTCAATTGAACTCAGCAATGGCGGAGCGGAATCCGGACGCAACAACTGAATCGGATGTGGGTCGAATGTCATCACCACCGATGGCACTCTGGCGGCGACCGCCGCATCGACCAACTTCTGCGCGAGCAGCTTGTGTCCGTTGTGAACCCCGTCGAAATTCCCAATCGAAACGAAGCCACCACGGCCCACGGCGCCGGCATCATTGCCTCGAACCAATTGCATCGCCTGGTCCCAATCTAGAAGCTCATCCTGTCACCGCCGCCTTTTGTCACGCCGAGCAACTTAACGAAACACCCGCTCCGAGGCGGTGTAACGCGCCACCCGTTCGGGATCGAGACAACGTCCCAGGCCGGGTTCGGACGGAATTTCCAAGCACCCCTCCTCGTCCAGTTCGAAGGGACGATCCAGGAGATCCTCGATGTACGCGCAGGGGGTCAGGTATTCCACAAACAAAGCCACGGGGATTGCTGCAGCCAACTGGAGATCGGCGGCCAATCCCACGGCGGTGTTCCAGCCATGGGAGACCATCTGCACGTTGTGGTCATAGGCCCAGCCAGCAATCCGTCGCGATTCAGTCAAGCCACCGTTCTTGGTCGTATCCGGCTGGATAATGTCCACGGCGCGGCGACTGATCCATGGCAAGAACGCCTGGCGACGCGTCAGGACCTCTCCCCCCGCAATCGGCAGCGGAGAACTCCTGGTCAATTCCGCATACCCGTCGATGTCGTCGGGGGGCAACGGTTCTTCAAACCACTCTACCCCGTATTCAGCAAGCATCCGCGCGGTCCGTTTCGCCCAGTTCACGCCATGAGGCCAGAATTGCTCACTGCCCCCTGCATCAACCATTAACGAAACATCTTCCCCAACCGTTTCACGCGCCGTGCGAACCAGCAATTCGTCGGTCCGGTGATCCCGCCGTCCAAACGGACGCCAGCCCAACTTGATCGCTCGAAAACCACGGGCCACTGTCGCCTCGAGTGCTTCTCGCAACGGCTCGGGCTCATCGAACAACATCGATCCATACGGCCTGATCCGGTCACGATAAACACCCCCCAACAGCCGGGAAACAGGTTGGCCGCAGGCCTGGCCCATGAGATCCCAAAGAGCAATATCGATCCCACTAATGGCGTGTTCGACAGAGCCTCCTCGCCCTTGCCAGAAAGTCGATTCTCTCAACGTATCGCTGACTCTCTCGGGCTCAACGGCCGATTCCCCTTTCAACAGGGGCCACAACAATTCGACGGCCCCCTCGACCAACTTCCCCGATGTGAAACAACTGCCCATACCGACGAGGCCATCTTCGGATTTCAGCCGCACCAGCGTGTGCAGGTTCTCCTCGGCCTCCAGGTCCTGTGGCCAGCCACCGTCGACCGTGGCGCCGGTCAACGCGGTCAATTCCAATTCAACAATGCGCATTGTATCAGCCTAGGCCAGACCCCTTTGAAACGGAAGCGTGTTCAGACCGAGCACATTCTCACCCCAGGCAGGCCACGCTGGCGGTAAACCCGTGCACGAAATTCTGCCCTCCAACCGGACCGATTTCTCCCTGGGCAAAGAAACCGGCCAGAGGAATGTCGCCGAACTCACGGTGAATTGTCGACGCATCGTGATTGGGGGCACCAAACAGCCGGGTGCCTCGACCATTACAACTGAACAACAAGGTCCCACGTGGTGCGTCGGCCGCCTCCCGGTGTGAAGCCAGCAATTCCACCAGGTCCTCACTGGCCGTCACCGCATCACGCACGTGAAACCGCACGGTCTGGCCGATCCTCACGTGGTGGCCAATGACCACGGCTCCCTTCTCACGATCAACGCCAATCACGTTGGAAACCAGAAAGTCACCTCGATCGAATGTGTCGCGATACTCGTTCATTGCCAAACCGAGGTGCAGCCCCTGTCCAATCAACTGGCGGTCCGAGTCATTGAGCGACTCGATCATCTCCTGGAGCACGTCCATGGCCACCCGTCCGCCCAGCGACTGCACCACATTGGCCTCTGCAGCGGTCACCACAAACGGCGGCCCTATGGGCCGACATCCCTGTGACACAACCGAACGGACTCTCCCTGGCCCCCTCACCACGACGCCCACCGCACCATCACGGTAGGCCTCCTGGCCCAGGAACAGGTGATTGTCTCCGGGCCGACGTCCGCCACTGGCCATGCCCCCCAGGACGGGGATGTTGCGACCGGCGGTTGCGGCTTGCTGGTCAGAAATCCGATCGAAAACAGCCTGGGGACTCGAGGAAAATGGATCTGCCAGCAGAAACACCGAGTCCACGTCGTCGGGTTCGACCAGATCTTCCGGACACCCACTCGTCAGCAGTCCGTCCGCGGTTGGTTCGAAGGTCACCCGGAACGGCTCCACTCGTGAATCGGGCATCACTGCGGCAAGAACACTCAGAGCTGGCCCCGATTCAATCTCTCGTCCTCTCCCGGCGATCATTTCACCACTGCAACCCAACAAGACCCCATCGCCGACCAACCCGGAAAACGCATCCGGCAATTCCGCCAACGACTCACGGTGGTCACCACTGGCGAACGCAAAGACCACCGATGCCGATGCACCGGCCAACTCGGTTTCGACCAACCCGATGCACTCCGACACGGCATCCTGCAAACGAGGCTCGGTGCTCAACCCCGCGCCACACACCCACACCGTCACACCGCCTCCCCTTCTTTTTTACCGCGACCGCCTCATCCTAACGGCCGGCTCGCACGTGTCGACCCGTGCGGGATCAGTTCCGCAACCGCGTTGCCCCACGCCCCAGGCCGGTACCAACCGGCACGTGCGATCCAATGGGCTCATACCAGCCCGCTCCCGGATCCCCGGATCCCCGGACCGCAACCGAGGCCAGCCTCGGGCGGAACACAACCAGCAACAGAAGTGGCAGGTACCACAGCACATACACACCGCCCTGATGGGAATACCAGAACTGTGTGGCAACAACCAGGGCCGCCGTATGCGAGATCAGATGCTCGAGAGTCTTCCGGCGAGGCCAGATGGTCAAGCCCCCTAACAACACGACGAACACAACGATCACGGGAATACGATATGCCAGGTTTGTCTCGTTCCAGACTCCACCGTTGCTGTCATTTCCTTCGGCAATTGTCTCACCCGCAAACTCATTGACGACCGTCTGCACTGCACGCTGCAACCGGCCAGAAAACTCCGGAACGTCCGGAGAAGTCAAAGCCAGCACACCAACCTGCAACGCGCCACCCACAACAACCAGTGCCAGGACAAACAGCATGCCCCGTTTTCGTTCGTAGAACACAAACCATAGTGGCAAAAGAGCCAAAAACACCGGCAAGAGCACCAGTGAACCACAAGCAGCCCCCATCAAAGATCCAGCCACCAGGGGACGTCGCACGCAGACAAACGCCCAGATGCAGAAGGCCGCTGGCAAAACGTGCTCCACCTCCCCCACCGCATACGACGTACACGGAACCAGCAGATACAAGGTCGCCATAGCCACGCCCTGGCGTCGGTCACCGAAATGCATTCGCCCCACCAGGTACAAACCAACGACAACCGCCAGGTGAGCGATCATCGGGATGATCCTGGCGGCCAACTCTCGTATCCTGGAACGATCCTTCCAGGCCCCCCTTGGGGGAGCCACCACCTCGACCACTGCCGTGGCCGCAGCCCCCGCCGCCGTCGACGTCGCACCACCGGCAGTTTGAGGCAAATCCTGCCGCCGAAGCATTTTTTCACCCTGCGTGACAGCCGTCTGAGCGGCTGAAGAGGGGGGCTCGACCACCACCTTGGCCATCAGGAAGGCAAAAGCCGAAACGGCCAAAAACACCAATCCCTGGGCTGCCAAGTTGGGCTCAATCAAGGGCCGCCGTTTGAACAACGGATCACACAACAACCGAACCAGGACCAACCCAGCTCCACCAAATAGCCAGGTCGTTCCCAGTGTCTGCAAAAAGTGGTACCGGTCCGGTTGTTCCACCAGCACGACCCCCAATTGTTCGGGATCGACCAGCAACAACCCTGGTGCCAAGCTCAGAAGCAGTAGCACGTCGACATTTCGCAACGACCAAATGCGACCGAAACGAAAGAAAACGGCGGTAATCAACAACGACGACAGGTAGAACCACGTCGCCTCGTTGACCTCGTAACCGGTGAGCAAATCGCGCATAAACCGGACACCTGACCCAATGACCGTCAACGGTCCTTTTCAACTGGCCCGCGTTCGCAGTTCCCAGCCCCGAACGCCCGTTGGACCAAGACACAGCATACGGTTAGAAACTCGAAAGGCAATCCCTTACTCAACCTCAAAAGCCCCACAAGCGAGAGACACTGCCACCAACTTCAAACCGTTGACACCCCCCCCAAACGGGTTACAATACCCCTGTTTCCGCTCGACTGACCTGCCCAAACCGGGCGGGTCCCACGAGTGGGCGTCCGAGGGCCTCCTGCCCCGAACTTGCGTGCTCGCCACGACACTCGGCACCGGTGGTACGGGCCACTTTTTTCACAAGGCCGTTTGCCACCGCCGCGACAGATATCGCACAAGGCCCTGTGACTCGACCAACGTCTTGTTTCCAACAGACTCCAGAACCATCAATCGCCTGCAACTCAACATTTCCCGAGGCAGTTGCCAATGATCCCCGGGCCTCTTCAAATGCTGCTTGTGGTATTTATCATCATTTTGCTCTTCGGAGCAAAACGTCTGCCGGCGTTGATGCGGTCCGTAGGTCAAAGTGTGACCGAGTTCAAAAAGGGCGTTAGTGACACCACTGATGCAGACACCGGTGAAAGCGACACACCCGCCGACACCCCCTGAATCCATTTTCCAACACGCTTTCTGAAGCCTATTCAAAAAGGTCGTTGCAATGAGCGCCTTCGTTGCCTTCTTCGGTATGCCCGGGGGACCTGAATTACTCATCGTCCTGTTTATTGCCCTGATGCTCTTCGGGAAACGACTCCCCGAGGTTGCTCGAAACATGGGCAAAGGATTGACGGAATTCAAAAAGGGAATCCGTGGCGTCGAAGAGGACGTTCATGCAACGACGTCCTACGACTCGGAACCAACCGCCGAGAGACCGATGGCCAACGACGACCTCGAGAATGTCTCGGCCCCCAAATTCCCCCCCCCCGCCGCGACCACTGAACCGGACAGCGACAATCCCCCAGGCAGTGACGAGGCAGCCACCGAGGGTGAACACGACGAAACCGCCAGCGACGACACCTAGTCGCCTGAGCGGGCCGCCTGCACCGCCGCAACATACGCTTCGGCTTGGCTTCGAATCCGGTCCATGTCGCCTTCGGCAACTGCCTGCTTCTCGACCAGGGCACTGCCCAGCCCAACCGCACAGGCGCCGGCGTCGAAAAAACCACCGATCGTATCAAGATCGACACCGCCGGTCGGCAACAGTTTGACCTGAGGCAACGGGCCATGAAGGGCCTTCAGGTAACCCGGCCCTCCCACGTCGGCGGGAAACACCTTGACGATGTCCGCGCCGGCCTCCCACGCTGTGACAACTTCCGTAGGTGTCAACGCCCCCGGCATCACCAGCTTATCGTAACGCCGGCACATCCGAATCACGTCCAGATTCACCGTCGGACAGACGACAAATTCCGCACCGGCCAGCATCGCTGCTCGAGCACTCTCGGGATCCAGAACCGTACCAGCTCCCAGGAGGATCTTGTCTCCGAGAGAATCGCGAACCCCGGAAATGATGTCCAGGACACCGGGTACCGTGAAAGTGACCTCGATCACTTCGATTCCACCCGCGTACAGTGCCTCGGCAACCGCGACCAGTTGCTCGCCGGATGCCGCACGGATGATTGCCACCACCCCACCGTCAAGAACCCTCTGCAAATCCGTCTCACGACTCATGGCTCACCTTCATCCAGCCGCCGAATACAATTCGGCGTATTCAAGTACCCACAGATCAATATTTTCCGAGAAACTTTCCAGGTCCACCTGCCCCAACATCTGGTACCGAGACCGATTGAACGCTTCCCGATTACGAATCGTCGCCTTTGTCACCATTTCGACGATCCGTCCCTCGGAGAACGGACGGATCAACATCTGCATTCGACTATAAAGATTTGTCGCCTGGCCCGAGTCGCCCAGCGCAATGTCATCACGGCTGACAACCGCCCCCCAACCGTCCTCCCCAACAATCGATTCCAGTTGAAAGCCAGGAAATTGATCGACCAATTGGCCAAGACATTCACCAATCCGATCAGAGAGCTCCAAACGGTATTGAGAATGCAACGACCGGGACTCCTCCTCGGACAGAGCTTTGGCGGCTGCCTCGCGACTGCGAGCATCGCGAGCCTGTTGCCCTCTTTCGACGGCTCGCTGCAATCTTTCCTGGAATTCCATAGCCAACCGCCCCCGAGGTTTACCTGCCAATCGAGGTGATCTTAGATTTCACCGAGAAACACCGCAACGACGTGACAACGTCCCGCCCCTTCCTGAAATCTTGCCCAACTCAATTTCGGAGGGATAATTGGACACCGCCAACTCTTTCAACCCCGCGGGTGCTCTTATGTTCGCCAACGCGAC
>MDTE01151365.1_pt1 | contig 11397 bp, 9 predicted proteins | sample 811231 | NCBI WGS metagenome assembly MDTE01 (sample SAMN05326651, study PRJNA326480) | marine metagenome | isolation source: seawater | place: Indian Ocean: Red Sea | collected 2010
CGGCGCGGTGTCGCAGGGGGAGACGTTGGCGGCGATGAACGCCTCCACCGCGTCTGTCGGTGATTCGATCGTCGGCGTCGGCGTCGGCATCGGCGTCGGCGTCGGCGTCGGCGAGTGACGCGTCGTGGTCTTGGAATGTGAATCGTCACTTTCCGATGTCCAAGACGTCCACCACCGCCGACGACGACGCGCCCGCGTCGCCGACGACGACGCTCTCCGCGACGGCGGAGACGACGCGCGGGAACGTCCCGCGACCGGGGTTTTGTACCGCGCGTCGGTGCGCGACGCGCGTCGCGCCGCCGACGCCGACGTGTCCGCCGGAGATGTCTCATCTGTCGCTTCGAGGCGGCGGCGCCGACGCGCCGACGCGAGACGTCGAGGACGTCGTCGACGACGCGCGCGGACGCGTGCACTCCATCGAGACGTTCACCGCCGTCGATGGATACGGGATTCGGTGCGTCGTCTTCGCGCAGGGATGCGAGAAACGGTGCGCGTTTTGTTGCAACGTCGATTCGCAATCGAGAGACGCGCGCGCGGGCGCGTCGACGACGGCGCGCGCCATTCTCTCGATTTTGAAGCGAAACCTGCGATACTACGCGCGTTCGGGCGGAGGCGTGACCGTGTCGGGCGGGGAGTGCATGTTACAGCCTTTGTTCGTGGAGGCGATCGCGCGAGGGGCGAAAAAATTGGGATTGACCACCTGCGTCGACACCGCCGCCGCCGGGGACGAAGACGCGTGGCGACGCGTTCTCCCGGAGATTGATCTCGCGCTCGTGTGCGTGAAATCGGTGGATCCCGTCAAGTACCGTCGCATCACGGGCGTGAAAACGAATGAGGAGTACCGGACGATGCGCGCGTTTTTGCGCGCGCTCGACGCGCACGGTGTCGAGACGTGGTTACGATTCGTGCTCATGACGGATCGATCGGAACGCTTCGTCGAGTACGCGACAAACGGGGAGGACGATTTGAGAGCGCTGGCCGATTTGTCCAAGGCGCACGCGTGCGTGCGAGGGGTCGAATTACTGCCGTATCATCGATTCGGGGAGTACAAATTCGAACGCATGGGGTTCGCGTACAAACTCGCGGGAATGAATACGCCGAGCGCGGCGGAGATCGACGAGGCGACGGCGTTTTTGACGTCGCTCGACGTCGAGGTCATCTGTTGACGTCTTTCTCGACTCTACCGAAAGAACACGAATGAATCGATACGATTTACCACTACTACAAATCTACGTCGACGAACCACGCCGCGCCGTCGTGCCTCTCGTAAAACGCCCTCGCCGTCGTCGCGCCCACGGGATCGGCGACGAGACTCGACGATCCCGTCTCCGTCACTCTCGCCGCGACGTACATTCCCGGCACCATCTCCACCTCCTCCTCGCTCGCTCCGAACGCGCACTTCTTCACAAATTTCCCTCGAACGATGACGCGTTTCCCCGTATCCGACCGTCCGCGCATCCGCGTCTCTGGATTCTTCGCGCTCGGTCCCTCGATCAACACCAAGTGCGTCCGACCGCGCTCGCGCGCGTTGACGAGACTCGCCCGTCGTCGAAACGTCTCGATCACCTCGGCCAAACGACGCTTCTTCGTCTCTTCCGGCACGTCGTCCTCAAAATGTCTCGCCGCGCGCGTCTTATCGCGTCTCGAGTAATGAAACATAAACGCCTGTTCGTACTCGACGCGTTCGAGTAAATCGAGCGTCGCCGCGTGTTCGTCCTCCGTCTCGCCGCAAAATCCACTGATGAAATCGCTCGACAGGGCGACGTGTGGAATCATCGCGCGAATGCGTTGAATGAGACGGTCGTACGCCTCTCGCGTGTACCCACGTCGCATGCGCTCGAGCGTCGTCGTCGAGCCGCTCTGCGCGGGGACGTGCAACTGTTTACAGACGTTTGGCGTCTCGGCGACGACGCGCAAGACGTCGTCGGGGAAATCCTTCGGATGCGGCGACGTGAAACGCACGCGACACTCGACGTCGATGGCGGCGACGGCGGCGAGGAGATCGGCGAACGTGTTCGCGCCCTCGCGTTTCGGCGCGTAGACGGAGGTGAATCCCTCGGCGTACGCGGCGAAGGCGTCGGCGGCGGATGTCGTCTTTTTCGCCGTCTTCTCGCCGTCCGTCTCGCTCTTATCCATCTCGCTCTTATCCGCGTACGAATTCACGTTTTGACCCAAGAGCGTGATCTCTCTCACACCCTCCGCGATCAATCGTCGCGCTTCGTCCACCACGGACGTCATCGGTCTCGACCGTTCGCGTCCTCGCGTAAACGGCACCACGCAAAACGCGCACATATTATCGCATCCTCGCATCACGCTCACGTACGCCGACACCGACCCTTTATCCCTTCGCACCGGCGTCACGTCCGCGTACGTCTCATCCATGCTCAATTGCACGTTCATGCGATCCTCATCCGCGATCTCCTCGTCCTCGTCCCGTCCTCTCGCGTCTTCGCCGACGAAGCGTCCCAATAATCGCGGTAAATCCCGATACGCGTCCGGTCCGCACACGACGTCCGCCAATCCGTCCGTCTCCAACAGTTTCCCTTTCAATCGCTCCGCCATGCATCCCAGCACCCCGACCGCGCGCAAACTTTCCCTCGGATCGCGCTTTAACGCCTTTAATTGACGAAGACGCGTCCAGACGCGCGACTCGGCGCCGTCGCGAATCGCGCACGTGTTCACCAACGCCGCCTGCGCGTCGACGAGATCGTCCGCGAGGTCGAATCCGCGCTCGAGGAGCAACGCGCGAACGACGTCCGAGTCGGAGGCGTTCATCTGGCATCCGTACGTCTCGACGTAGACGCGCGGACGCGGGAAAGACGTCGATGATGATTCGGCGGCGGACGCGGACGGTGATGATGATTCGGCGGTGAAGGCGGTGAAGACGCGCGTCGAGGCGCGCGCGCGAGGGTGTGAGGTGAGCTCGAGGGCGCGTCTCGCGAGCGCGCGCGCGCGCATGGCGAGCGAGCGTCGTGCGAGACCCGCGCGCGCGCGTCGTGATGGCGTCGCGGTGGCTCGAGGAATCGTCAGTCGACGGCGACGTGGGGTTCGAGGGAGCGCTCGCGATGCGCGCGGCGACGCGCGCGCGGACGAGAGCGTACGGGACGTTCGATACCATCAAATCGTGGCTCGCGGGAGGCGTCTCGGGCGCGGCGCGATCGATGATGCGAGAGGATTTATCGTTGAATGAATTCGTGGCGCTTCTCGAGCGCGCTGAAAAAGAGCGCGCGAGCGGTGAGGGCGGCGCGCACGCCGAGTCGCGCGAGATGACGTCGGCGGAGATTTCGTTTCCCGCGACTCGCGCGCGCGCGATCGTGGATGACATGACGGAGGCGGAGATGAAGGCGCCGAACGAGACGACGCTCGCGCGGCGACGCGAGTTGGGAGCGCGCGAAGAGGTGGATGAATTGATCAAGGCGCACGCGCTCACGCGCGCCATCGCGCGTCGAATGAAAGGTTTAGATACGATGCCGACGTCGCCGGAGGCGTTGGCCGAGGCGCTGAAGAGAGGTGACGGATCCATGTCGAGAGAGGCGAGACGGGCGGAGGCGGCGGCCATGCGCGGCGCGTTTCCGGGGAATCGACCGTGTCCCTGCGGGTCGACGAAGAAGTTTAAGCGTTGTTGCGGCGCGTAGAGATGGCTTTTCAAAAGCGTCCGCTCGAGCGAGACGTCGTCAGAGTCGATTCAGACGTCACAATGCGACGCGGATTTTTCGACGCTCCGAAGGCTCGAGCGAGCTCGACGCCTCGAGCGCCCGCAGCGCCCGCCTCGACGCCACCGAGTGAACGCCGAGCGCCTCGCGCGGATGATTTCGACGTCGACTTCGCGTTCGAGACCCCGCCGGGGACGTCCGCGAGCGCGTGCGAGAACGTGCTCGTGTTGCTCCACGGCGACTTAGATTCCCCGGCGAATTTTCTAAGGTTCGGGCGCGCGCTGAATCTGCCCCACACGGCCGTGGTCGCGCTCGGGGGAACGCTCGACATGTACGGGAACGCGCTCGGCGCGCGCGAGGCGCCGATGCGTCGATGGTTTCTCTCGAAAGAGGAGGGCGCGTCCGACGCGGGGAGACAGGACGCGCTCGAGAACGCGTCGGCGAGGATACGCCGTGGATTGCTTCGCATGCGCGACGCGCGAGGCTGGAGCTTAGATCGCGTGCACGTGTTTGGTTTCAGCGACGGCGGTGCGGTGGCGCTGGATCTCGCGACGCAGATGGTCGGGGCGGATTCTCGTTTGGGCTCGTGCGCGGCGGCGTACGCGAGTCTGCTCGAACCCGACCGCGAGTCGAGATACGGTCCGTGTGCGGACGCGCCGACGCCCGTGCTCTTGCTCGGCGGCGCGAGAGACGAGGAAGTACCGATGGGGCGCGTGCGCGCGACAGCGGCGGCGCTCGAGAGGCGTAACCGCGGGTGCGGGGCGCAGGTGTGCGAATTCGACAAAACGCACTCGATGATTTCTAGCGAACCGGAGACGCGCGCGCTCATGACTTTTTGGGGTAAGACGCTCAAAGTGCCGAGGACAAAGGCGGAAGATTACGGAGACGACGTCATAGAATTAGGAGGCGACGCGACGGCGCGTGCCGTGTAATATTACGAACACGAAAATCTAGACAAAACGCCGCCTCACAGTTCCCACTCGCCGTTGAGAAATTGTTGATGGAACTCGGTGCCCTTGGCGACGACGTACAACACGGGATGGCCCGCGATGACGAATTCCTTCTCCCTGAACAAGTCACCGAGCTTGATCTTCGGATCGATGCGTCGCATGAACTGGTCGCGAGAGTCCACCTTGCCGCCGCCTTTCGCCATGGCTTCAATCTCTTTTCGCGTGTCGTCGTCCGCCTCTCGCTTCGACACCCCCGCGGCGTCCAACATCTTCGTCTCTACCTGTTCCCACGTGTACGGCACCGCGGCGTTCGTCTGCCAATACACCTCGACGGAGTCCCTGGTGTAGTGCCCGCGACTGTCCCACTCGAGCGGCGGACCGGCGGGATTGAACAACACGTCCAAGTGCTCGCCGAGCGTTGATGTCTCGCTCGCAGCCTCAACGACGTCCGTTTGCATCGATTCCGGGTAGACGAAGAGCGTCCAATACGTCGCCGCGCTCGTCGACGGATCCACCGTCGGAAACCGTTCGCCGCTTCCCAACGTCGCCGGACCGAGTCGAATCTTCTTCGCCTTCAACGTCTCGACGTACGCGCGAATGCGAACTTTTTCCTCGGCGTCTAATGTCGCCTGCTTTTCCCTCTTCTCCACCAAACGCTTCGCCTCTCGAAGCATCACCTTTAACTCTCGATTATCGCCCTCGATTTCCAACCCGCCGACGCAACACCGCGCGCACTCGTCCACCATCTCCAACGCCAACGCCGCCTTAGCCGCTCGAAACCACCCCTTGACGTTTCGAGGAATCATTTCCGTCGCTCGAACCGCGTCTCTGTGCGCCTTACGATGGTTCTTGAGCAATAAACCGGCGTGCGCTCGGTTACAATACAGCGTCCCGTTCAACGCGTCGTCGTCGCACCCCGCCGCCAAGCCCGCGGTGTAATGCTCCACCGCGTACCTCGCGTAGAGCTTATTCGCGACGCCGTACTTGACGCTCGAGTTTCCCTTCTCCTTGCACCGCTCCGCGATCTCCCTGGGCGTCGCGTCGCGGTTCGCGTCCTCGACGATGGCGCGCAGGGCGGCAAACTCGGGCGACGATTCCTCCAACCATTCGTCCCCGTCGCCGTCCCAAAACAACGGCGGGAGCGCGGCGTCGATGGTTTCGTCCGCGTGGTCGCTCGGCGTCGGCTCGGGCGCGGACATGTCGACGGCGACGACGCGAGGACGAGCGCGAGTCGCGCTGTGAGCGAAAAGTGAAAAAAGCGCGCGGCGGCGGGACGACGACTCCGCGGGACGACGCCGCGCGATGGGAAAGGATAAATACACGCACGCGTGGAAGACTCTCAATAAAATTAAAACAAACAGCGGCGCTCGCGAACGTCTCCTTCGCCTCACACCTGTTGTAATTCGGTCTCCTTGGCCTTGGTCGCCTCCTCGACCTTTTTCACGTACGACGCCGTCAAGTCGTCCATGGATTTCTTCAGCGCCGCGATCTGATCCTCGCCGAGCGAACCGCCCTTCTCTAACTTGTCGTACGATTTCATCGCGTCTCTGCGCACGTTTCTGAGCGCCACCTTGCCGTCCTCGCCGAGTTTGCTGACGAGCTTGGCGAGCTCTTTCCGTCGCTCCTCGGTGAGCGGCGGCACGTTCAATCGAATCACGTTCCCGTCGTTCATCGGGTTCAGACCGATGTCGGACGCGTTGATGGCGCGCTCGATGTCCCCGATCGCGCTCTTATCGAAGGGTTGAATCGTGATCGTCTGCGCGTCCGGGACGCTCGCGTTGGCGATCGTCTTGAGCGGCGTCGGCGCGCCGTAGTAATCAACCTCGATGCGATCGAGAATCGCGGCGTTGGCGCGTCCCGTGCGCACGGTGCTGAAATCATTCGCGATAGCGTCCATCGTCTTCTCCATGCGCTCCATGGCGTCCAGCTCGATCTCCTCGGGATCGATCTCATCGTCCTCGTCATCCTTTTTGCCCTTGGCGCGAATCGCGACGCGCGTCGTCCTCGTCCTCGTCGTCGTCGTCTCCGCGCGCCGTCCGAGGACGACGCGCGCGACGATCTTCGCGTTCGCGGTCGCGTTCGAGCGCGCGAACGACATGGCGACGCTCCGGTCTCGTTGTGACGCGTCGAAAACCTCTTCGAGCGCAAAACCTCGACGCATTGGGCGCCGCGCACCTCGACGTCGCGAGACGCTCTCTCTCGCGCTCCGTGACGAAAAGTGATAGAAGGATGAGCGTTCGAGCGTTTTCTCGAGTCACCGTCGCGCGACGCGCGTTCGTGGCGACGCGCGCGCGAGGGGCGCGTCGTGCGCGAGGGACGACCGTCACTCGTCGCGCCGACGGCGACGGTCTGCGCGAGGCGCTCGATCAGGCGAACCAGGCGCCGGACGGGACGACGCAGCGCGATTTCGCAAACTTTTACAAGGTGTTGAACGCGCAATCGCCCGAGGATGCGCAGTCCATCGTGGACGAGTTGGCGGCGAGCGGCGAGTTGACGGAGGGAGTCGTCGAGGCGGCGCTGGCGACGATGCAGACGGCGCAACAAAAGGATGAGAAACCCGAGATCGTGGCGGCGCTGAAGGGCGTCTTTGAATATTTACTCGAGAGTTTCCAACGAGCGAACGCACCGCCGGAATTGGGGGTGATCGACGCCATCGTCGCCGGGCTCAACGAGTTGGACGAGACGTCCGACGCGTCGGCGGAGGAACGCGTCGTCGTCGAGCGCGTCGAAGCGGCGGGCATGACGGTGGATAATTTCAGCGCCAGCGTCGATGGTTTCTTGATCGCCATGGAGGAACAGGACAAACAGTTCGAGGAACAAGTCGCGGCGATGCGCGCGCAGGGCGTCGACGAGGAGCGCGAGCAACAGTTGGATCAGCTCGCGTACATGCGGGCCAACGCCAAGGCGCAGATGCTTTGCATTCGGGACATTTGCTCGCGCATCACCGGTGGAAACTGAACCGACGCGGTCGCTCTTTAGATTCCCGCGTTGTTAGTACAGCTTTATTTTTTCTCCTCGAGTCCGTCGCGCGCGACTCTCTCGTCCATCCGAGGGCGCGACGAGACGTCGCCTCCACAATGCCCCTCGACACCATGGGCACCAGCATGTCCTCCTCTCGAAGACGAAAATGCAATCGTCGCAATCACCGAAACGCCGCCGCGGCCGCGGACGAAAACGCCGACCGACCGAGATCCGCCCCGACCATTCCCGCGCCTCGCGCGAGTTGTCACAAGTTGTACGCGCACGACGAACAGTTGGCCGAACTGGTGTGCGCGGTCGGATGCGTGCGGGCCACGCTCGCGAACGCGTTGATCGACGCGAGAGATTGGGCGGACGCCGCCGACGCCGCCTCGCGCGCGGGAACGAGCGAGGGCACCGGGTCCAAGGGAAAAGGAAAGAAGAAGCGCGATAAACCTCGGGACGACGACCTTCGGGACGCTCGGCGCTCGCGAGAGCGAGACATGCTCGATCGCGTCGTCAGCGACGCGAGTGAACGTCCGGAGATGTCGAAAGAGTTACGATCGAGCATGAAACTCGAACACACGGCGAGAGAGTGGGCGGGTCGAGTGCGAGAACAGGCGCGCGTCGTCGCCGATTTCGCGAAGGAATTCGCGAAGACGTGCGAGACGTTGAACGCGGATTGCGAAAACACCTTTGCCATCTCGCTCGAGGCGTCGCTTCGCGAACACGAGGAGACGTGGATCGCGCACGATGTCACGAAGAAACGGTTCGAGAAATTGAGCGCGGTTCGAGAGAAATCCAAGTCCACCGACACCGTCGAGCGCCGCGCCGATTTGGACGAGGCGAGCACGCGGCTCTCTTCGCTCGTCGCGCAAATGAACGCGCTCGAGGAGCTCATCAAGCTTCGCTCGATGAACTTCACCGCCTACTTCCGACCGCAGATCGTGCATCTCATGCGTCTGTTCGCGGTGAATCAGTGTCAAAAATTCGAGGAGGCGAACGCCGTCGTCGCCGCGACGCTCGCCGACGACGTGGACGATTTGCGCCGAGTCTTCGCGGAGACCGAGTTACCGTCCAAAGCCGAGCTCGAGTGTCCACCGACGCCCCCGACGCTCGGATCGCCGAGAGCACGATCGAATGCGGGCAAGATGGACAGTCCGACGACGCCGCTCGATAAAGAGTCGGTGACGTCGAGCGAATTGGAGGAGGGCGAAATAGCGCCGGAACTCGATTCCGAATGACGAGGCGTTCCGCCAAACTCAGCTACGCGAGCGTTTTTCTTTACACGTTTACACGTTTAATCGAACATAACCGAACCGAACCGATCAGCTCACCTAAATCTACGAACGAGCGCGAAACTCAGCGCGCGCGCGCAAAAGGTTTCCGCGTCGATGGGAGGATCCTCGGCGAGCGCCTGCGCGAAGACGTCGGCGCGCGAAGACGTCATCGGCGGAACGGTGTCGACGTCGACGACGATCATCTCACCGTTATCGACGTTGACGAAGGCGTTGATGGCGGCAAACCCTTCAATCTGTAACGCGTCGGCGACGCGTCGCGCGCGATCGCGAACGTCGGACGAGACGCGCGCCGAGAGCACCGTCCCCGCGCGATCCATCGCGAATCGCGTCTCGCCGCCGCCGCGCGTTCGCACGCTCGGCGCGAACGCGACCAACGAGCCGGGTTTTTCCCCGAACACCGTCACGAGGACTTCAACCCACCGAGATTTCGACGTCGACTCGTCGAGGACGAGCTCTTTCGCACCGCTCGTCGTCGTCGTCGTCGTCGCGCGCGCGACTTCGAAAAACGGTTCAAAGAGATACCCGTTACGCGCCGCCGAAGACGAAGACGAAGGCGCCGCCGACGTCGACCCACCGCCGACGCGCTGGACGTACGCAAACAGATCATTCTCATCCATCAATCGAGCGACCGGCGGTCGCGTCGTTCGTTCCGCGCGTTTCATCACCGGTTTCACGCGCACGCCTCGCGGCGTCGCGTTCGCGCCGCCGAGCGAGCCGACGATGTCCAACCATAATCTCTTCGCGCGTTCGGTTCGCGCGCGCCCGCCCCATCCGCTCTCCTCCATCGTCTGCGACGCGAGTGTGGCCGAGGGAACGAATCGTTTGTTCAGGCACCCGATGCCCTCGGCGCGCAAGTGCGCGAGCGCTTTGCTCGCGGCGACGGCGTCGGCGCACACGCGAGACGCGAGCGCGCCGCACCCGGCGTACGCGACGCCCGAGGAGACGCAGAGTTGTTGTAAAGAACCGTCGGTGAACGAGGGACCGGCACCTCGCGTGGCGTTGAAGACGATGGCGCCCTCGGACGCGGCGAGGGAGAGGAGCGCGCCCAGGCGAGACGCGCGCGGTCTCGCGTCGAACGCGAGCGCGGCGTCGTCGCTCGACGGCGATATCCAGAGATACTTTTCTAAATCCGCGCGCACGCGTCTGGGCGTGGAGAATCGACCCAAATCTGGATCTCGAGGGGGTAAACCGTCGGTCGCGGACCATTGATTCGGGTCCACGGCCCAGGCGTAGGGTAATCGCCACGCGAGGGCGTCGGCCAGTCGACGGTGCGGCGGCGGCGCGCGGGACACCAACACGGGCGTCGCGTCGATGGTGGGAATGTTTCGAAGCGTCAGGTACAGTTGTCGTCCCGTGTACCCGGACGACGGTGATCCACCGAAGAGGACGTACACGCGCATGCGCGGTGACGACGCGGGATCGGTCGCGGACGGCGCGGCGTCCGTCGTCGGCGTGGTGGCGCGTCTGGCGCCCGTTCTGTGCATGGCGTTCTTCACCAAGTGGTCGAGCAAGGCGTCCATGGATAATCCGACGCACGCCGCGTGCGTGAACACCTTTTCCCACGCCTCGTATCCGCTCACGGGATCGTCCTCGAGGACGACGCGCACGAAGGATGATGAATCATCCGTCGACGTCGTCGGCTCGTCTTCGTCTTCGTCTTCGTCTTCGCCGAGCTCCCCGACACCATCGAACGCCACCGCCCCCTCCTCGTCCGCCTCGCACGGCACCAATCTCCCCCGTCGCACTTCGAAATCGTTCCTCTCACCGTCGAACGCGCGCTCCGCGCGTTCTCGAATCGCCTCGCGCGCGCCTCGCGGATACGTCGGCGCCGCCGCGCCCCCTCGCCCCGTCGTCTCCGGCGTCAACGCCACCGCCGGTCGTTTCCTCGATCGCGTCGTCCCGATCGACGAGATCCAAAACGTCCACTCCTCCTCCTCCTCCTCATCCTCTCCATCGTTCCCACGCGTCGACGACGACGTTCCGAACGACACCGTCGGCGTCCCGTCGCCGACGCCGCGTCCCGAGCTCGTCACCGCGCAATCCACATCCACCCCCCCTCCCCGCGCGTCTCGCGTCTCCACGTCGTACGCGATCCCTCGCGCGGACGCGGATAACGCGCGCGCCATCGCCGACGCGCGCGACATCGTTCGAACCGTCGTCCTCGCTCGACACGCATCGTCATCGTCGTCGTCATCGATGAACGCGACCCGACGTCGTTCGAGCGCGTCGTCGGTCTCGTCCTCGTCCTCGTCGCCTAGACGTCCCCGTCGCGCGACGCGTCGCGACGACGACGACCGGTACCGTCGTCCCGCGAATTCCACGCGCGACCGCGACGACGACGACGTCCACGACGCTCGGAGGCTCATCGAACGCGCGCGCGAATGACGGCGGCACTTTTGTGCACTTTTCGCTTCATTTCATGTCATTTCATTTCATTCATCGCGCGCGGTCGGTTCGGTCTCGTTCGTTCCGTCTCGCGTTTTCACGACGAGCCACGCGACGAAAAAACGCGGCGTTCGCGCGTCGCGACCGCGC
>MDTE01194200.1_pt1 | contig 11397 bp, 12 predicted proteins | sample 811231 | NCBI WGS metagenome assembly MDTE01 (sample SAMN05326651, study PRJNA326480) | marine metagenome | isolation source: seawater | place: Indian Ocean: Red Sea | collected 2010
ATACTTTATTATTTAATTTTTAAAGAAATAAATTAGACTTAAAAAAATATAATATGCAAAAATATTCTGTTTTCAGCCTAATTAAAAATGCTTTTAAAGGTCATAAAGATTGGGAAGTAGCATGGAAAGACCCAACTCCAAAAGCCGAATACGATGTTGTAATTATCGGTGGCGGAGGTCATGGCTTAGCTACAGCATATTATCTTGCCAAGGAACACAATATTACAAATGTTGCTATCGTTGAAAAAGGTTGGATAGGAGGAGGCAACGTTGGAAGAAACACTACAATTCTTAGATCAAATTATATGCATGATGAAAATGGATTATTTTATGAGAAGGGGATGGATTTATGGAGAAGTATGAGCCAAGATTTAAACTTTAACGTTATGTACTCTCCTCGAGGCATTATTAACCTTGCACATTCAGATGCTCAAATGAACGCTTATTCAAGAAGAGGAAATTCTATGAGATTAAATGGAATTGATGCAAAACTTCTTGGAAGAGAAGAAGTAAAAAAATTAGTTCCGATGTTAGATTTTTCTGACAATGTTAGATTTCCAATATTTGGTGGCTTAATGCAACCAAGCGGAGGTACTGCAAGACATGATGCTGTTGCTTGGGGATATGCACGTCAAGCTGATTCAATGGGCGTTGATATTATTCAGCACTGTGAAGTTAATGGATTTGATGTACAGAGTGGAAAAATTAGAGGAATAAAAACATCAAGAGGAAATATTAAAGCAAAAAAAATAGGTTTATGTGTAGCAGGAAGTACGTCAGTTCTCGCAGAAATGTTAAATATGACATTGCCGATAGAAACACATTTGTTGCAAGCATGTGTATCTGAACCAATTAAACCAATATTAGATCACGTTGTTACTTTTGGTGCAGGCCATTTTTATTGTAGTCAATCTGACAAAGGTGAAATGGTAATGGGAGGAGATTTAGATGGTTATAATAGTTATGCTCAAAGAGGAAACTTGCCTACTTTACAACATGTATTAACAGAAGGTATTGCAATGTTTCCGTTTCTTAGCAAATTAAAAATGTTAAGAACTTGGGGTGGTATAATGGACATGTCAATGGATGGTTCTCCAATTATTGATAAAACACATATTGAAGGATTGTATTTAAATTGCGGATGGTGTTATGGAGGTTTCAAAGCAACTCCAGTATCTGGATGGACTTTTGCACACACTATAGCTCAAGACAGAGTTCATGAATTAAATGCTGGATTTAGTTTAAATAGATTTAATACCGGTAATTTAATTGATGAAAAAGGTCTTGGAACAAAAACTTGGATTTCATAAATGTTACATATAAAATGCCCATACTGTGGATTTAGATCACAAAATGAATTTTCTTATGGTGGAGACGGATCTATCAAACGTCCAGAATTAAACAAAGAAGTTACAGATAAAGAATGGGACACATTTGTTTATTTAAGAAAAAGCTCAAGAGGAAAACATCTGGAATTTTGGCAGCATATTTCAGGTTGTAGACAATGGTTTAGAGTTCAAAGAGATACTGTAACACACGAAATATTTGAAACATCTAAAATTAACGAAGAAATATAATAATGTCACAAAATTATAGGCTGGATAAAGTTGGATTAATAAATAGAGATAAAAAAATTTCTTTCAAATTTAATGGAAAGAAATATTTTGGTTATGAAGGAGACACTCTTGCATCAGCACTAATTGCAAATGGTGTACATCTTATTGGAAGAAGTTTTAAATATCACAGACCTAGAGGTTTTTTCGGAGCTGGTGTAGATGAACCATATGCAATAGTTCAATTGTATAGAAATGGTGAAACAGACCCAAATTGTCGTGCCACTGAACAGGAACTTTTTGAAGGTTTAGAGGCAAAAAGTGTTAATTGTTGGCCAAGCGTAAACTATGATATTGGAGCAATAAATAATTTTTTAAACAGATTTTTTCCTGCAGGTTTTTATTACAAAACATTCATGTGGCCAAAAAGTTTTTGGTATAGAATTTATGAACCATTTATTAGAAAAGCAGCTGGTTTTGGAACAGCTTCAACAAAACATGATAAAGAAAGATATGAGCACAAGTATGAATATTGTGACATACTAATTACCGGTTCAGGTCCATCAGGATTAGCAAGCGCTTATTCTGCAGCAAAAAATGGAGCTAAAGTTATTTTAGCAGAAGATAAATCAAGGTTTGGTGGAACTCTATTAACTAGTGATGCTAGCATTGGAAATCAAAGTGGAAAAGATTGGGCTGATAAAATTGTGAATGAACTTAAAAAAATGCCTAATGTGATTATAAAAAATAGATCTCAAGTATTTGGTTATTACGACCATAATATGATGGTAATGTCTGAGAGAATATCTGACCATCTACCCAAAACAAAAAAATATTCCCCTAAACAAAGACTTTGGTATATCAGGGCAAAAGAAGTTTTTATTTCTTCAGGATCAATAGAGAGGCCAATTATTTTTGGTAACAACGATACACCGGGAGTAGTTTTGGCGTCAGCTGCTAAAGAATATTTAAAAGTATATGGAGTTTTAGTTGGAAAAAAACCAATAATATTTACTAACAATGACAGTGCCTATGAGACAGCAATTGAATTTAAGAAAAATAAAATTTTACCAATAGTTATAGACTCAAGAAGCAATCCAGAATCTGAGATAATTAGAGAAGCTAGAGACATGGGTATAGACATAAAATTTTCTCATGTAGTGGTAGCAGCAAAAGGTTATAAAAAAGTCAATTCAGCGGAAATTGCAAAAATTTCTGAAGATAAAAAAGATATAGGAAAAATTGAAAATATTAGCTGTGATTGTATATGTGTATCTGGATTTTGGACTCCTACAATACATTTAGCTTCCCAATCTGGAAATAAAACTAAATTTAATGAAGATATAGATGCTTTTGTTCCAGGTAAATCAAAACAGTTAGAAACTTCATTAGGTTCGGCAAATGGAATATTTACTTTGGAAGAAACTTTAAAAAATTCATTTAAAGCAGGTTATGAAATTTCAAAAAAAATAACAAATAAAGATAGTGAATTAAACATTCCACAAGTTTCTGAAAAAAAACATGCTAAACACGATAAATTTTGGTGCGTTCCATTACCAAAAGACAAAAATTACAAAAGATTCTTAGATTTTCAAAATGATGTAGCAGTTACCGATGTAGAGCTTGCTTTAAGAGAAGGTTATAGATCAATAGAGCATGTTAAAAGATACACAACTTTAGGAATGGCAACCGACCAAGGAAAAACAAGTAATCTTAATGGACTACAACTTGTTTCAAATATTGAGAATAAAATTGTACCTTCAGTTGGTCATACTACTTTTAGACCACCTTATACTCCTGTTACTATCGGTGCGATAGTTGGAAGAGAAATTGGTCAACATTCCAAACCAACTAGAAAATCTCCAATGCATACATGGCATGAAAAAAACAATGCTGTTTTTGTAGATGCTGGTGTGTGGTTAAGACCTAGATATTATAAACGAGGAAGCGAAGGTTTGTTTGAAGCATCAAAAAGAGAAGCTGAAAACGTTAGAAAAAATGTAGGAGTATGTGATGTAACAACATTAGGAAAAATAGACATTAAAGGAGCAGATGCAGCAGAATTTTTAAACAGAGTTTATACAAATTCATGGCTAAAACTTCCAGTTGGAAAAGCAAGGTATGGTGTGATGCTGAGAGAAGATGGAATTGTAATGGATGACGGAACAACAACGAGAATTTCAGAAAATCATTATCATATGACGACTACAACAGCTCAAGCTGCTAACGTACTTTCACATTTAGAATATTATTTACAAATTGTTTGGCCAACTCTAAATGTAAATGTAGTATCAACAACAGAACAATGGGCAGGTGCCGCAATAGCAGGGCCAAACTCAAGAAAATTATTAGAAAAATTATTTCCAGATACAGATCTTTCAAATGAAGGTCTACCATTTATGGGTTATACAGAAAGCAAATTATTTGGAGTCCATGCAAGAATTTTTAGAATTTCTTTTTCAGGTGAACTTGCGTACGAAGTAAATGTTGAGTCAGACTATGGAAATTTTATGTGGGAAAAAATTATTGAAATTGGTAAAGAATTTGAAATTCAACCATATGGTACTGAAGCTTTATCCACATTAAGAATAGAAATGGGACATGTCGCAGGTTCAGAATTAGATGGAAGAACTATTCCATATGATAATGGTTTAGAAGGTTTAGTCAGCAAGAAGAAAGATTTTATTGGAAAAAGGTCATTAAATAGAAAAGCTTTTATAGCAAAAGATAGACAAAAAGTAGTTGGAGTGATCCCATTAGATAAAAAAACAAGCATTCCCGAAGGTTCACATCTAGTTAAAGAAGCAAATGCAAAACTTCCAAATCCAAAACTAGGTCATATCTCAGCTTCATGTTGGAGCGTAGAGTATAATAATCCTTTTTCACTAGCTATTCTTAAAGATGGGAAAAATATGATAGGTAAAAAATTATTTGCCATGTCACCACTTAAAAATAAAATTATACCTGTTGAAATTGTTTCTTCGCACTATGTGGATCCAAAAGGAGAAAGAGTAAGATCATGAAATCAGCATCGCCTCTAACAAATATATTAAAAAAAGGCTTATTTGGAGATCATGAAAATAAAAACAATCTAACTAAAATTAAAGAAGAAAAAAATTTATTAATTTTTCAAATTGTTCAATACAAAAGTTCAAAGTTGAAAATTCAAGATATTAAAATTGAAGATCTAAGTATGTCTGATGATGAACTTAAGGTAATTTCAAATCGTGAAACAAGAATATTATGGAATGGACCAAAAAATTGGCTTTTAGTATCGAAAAAAAATGATTTAAAAGAAAATATTAAAAAGACCTTCAACGAAAAAGATTTTGCTGTTACAGATTTATCTCATTCAAGAACTATAATTCAAATAGAAGGAGAAAATTCAAAAGAAATTTTAAAAAAAGGATGTCCATATAATTTTAATGAACTAAAGAAAAATATGTCAATAAATTCAGTCTTTAACGGAATAACTATAACAATTGACATGTTAGAAGAAAGTCCAAAAAAAATAAGAATATTTACGCTTAGAAGTTTTGGAGAATCATTATTCCACTCCATAAGTGACGCTTCTCTAGAATATGGCTTTGAGATTATTGAATAGTCTTAATTTTACAAATTTAATGTAAAATAACATGAATTAGGGTCTTTTTTGTAATGAGCAAAGGGTTCACAAGGTTTAAATCCAGAATTTTTAAATAATTTTCTTGCAGGGGCAAAAAATTCTCCAGCGCCCGTTTCAATACTAAGTTTTTTTATTCCTAATTGTTTTGCTTGATCAATTAAATGTAAAATTATTTTTTCTCCCATTTTTTTACCTCTATATTGATCTGCAATTCTTATGGATTTAAATTCACCATGATTTTTTTCTAAAAATTTTAATGCTCCACATCCAATTAATTCATTGTTATCCCATAAACTCCAAAATTTTATACTTGGATCTTTTAAACCAGGTATATCTAAAACATGAGCGCTACCTTCGGGAGATACTGATCTTAATTCTATAAAATGTTTTGTTAAAAGTTCATTTACCTGAGGATGATCAAAATTATTTTCTATTGACTTCATATATTAATAAGTTTTCGTTATATGACCCATTTTTCTTTTAGGCTTAATATCTTTTTTAAGATAATCAAAAAAATACTCATTTTTATTAAATTTTTTATTTCTATAGTTAATAATATCTTCTCCAATCAAATTAAACATTTCAGCATTAAATAGTTTTATAGTATTTTTTTTTTCCAATTTACATACTGCTCGAATGTGATTTTCAAATTGACTTACATTATGTGAATTAATTGTTAAATGACCAGAATTATGTACACGTGGAGCAATTTCATTTACATATAAATTATCATTGTTATCAACAAAATATTCAACACACAAAGTTCCGATATAACTCAATTTCTCAGAAATTAACATGGCCCATTCCTTAGAAATATTAAAATTTTTTTCGTCTATATCTGCAGGTATTTTTGAATGTTTTAAAATTTGATCTTCATGTAAATTTTCAATTGGCTCATATATTTCATAGCTGTTAGGTCCATATCTTGTAATAATAACAGATATTTCTTTTTTTAAATTTATAAATTTTTCTAAAATATAATCTTGCTCGAAATCTAAATTTAGTGAATTTAAATCTTCAATAGAATTTATTTTAAACTGTCCTTTGCCATCATAACCTAGTGTGCAAGTTTTAATTATTCCAGGTATTAGCTGCGTGTTAGATTTAAGATCTTTATCATTTTTTATTGAAACATATGACGTCGTTCTAATATTTAATTCGTTAACGAAATCTTTCTCTGTTAATCTATTTTGAATTATTTTATTTATTTTTGGATCAGGTAATACTTTTTTTAAATCATTGATTTTTTTAAGTGTTTCATAAGGTATATTTTCAAACTCAAATGTAACTAAATCAACTTTTTCTATAAATTCCTTAATTTTTATTTCATCATTATATTTTCCACAAAGAAATTCATCAGAAAAATTTTGAGCAGGAGAATTTATGTCTTCACAAAATATTATTGTTTTAATTCCTATTTTTTTTGCTGCAGAAGCCAACATACTTCCTAGCTGTCCACCTCCAATAATTCCAAGGGTATTTATATTCATTTAAGAAGGTTTTTTTTTTACAGAACGAGTTTGTTTAACTCTCCATTTAATTAAGTTTTTTTTAATTTTAAAATCACTAATTGAAAGTATTGAAGCAGATAGTAAGGCTGCATTTATTGCACCATCGTTGCCAATTGCAACTGTCCCAACTGGAATTCCTTTTGGCATCTGCGCTATTGATAATAAACTGTCTAAACCTTTTAACTTCTTACTTTCAATAGGAACACCAATTACAGGTAGACTTGTTAATGCCGCTATCATTCCAGGAAGATGCGCTGATCCACCTGCACCGGCTATTATTACTGAAACATTGTTTTTTTCAGCATTTTTTGCAAATGCATACATCCTATCTGGAGTTCTGTGAGCTGAAACTATTTTTTTTTCGAAATTTATATTTAGAATTTTTAGTACTTTGACGCAATTTTTCATAGTAGAATAGTCCGATTTACTACCCATTACTATTGCTACTTTAGGAATTTTTTTTTTCTTGGACATTTGTATGTTTTAATATCAAAAAATTAGACACTAATATATATTTAATCTTATGAATTTTAGAATTGATAATTTACAATATTGCAAGTGGTCCAGAGAAATATTTCAAATAAATAGAGACGCTGGATTAGACGCAGTTCATGTTACAGTTGTTTATCATGAAGATTATGATGAGTTTTTAAAAAAAATTGAAGAATGGGATACTTACTTTAAAGAAAATAAAGATTTAATTTTTCATGGAAGAGATTATTCAGATATAGAAAAAGCAAAAAAAGAAAAAAAAACAGCTGTTTTTTTTGGTTTTCAAAATTGTTCACCTATAGAAGATGACATAAATTTAATTGAAAAAGTTCATCAAAAGGGTTGTCGCTTCATGCAACTTACATATAACAATCAGTCTCTACTAGCTACAGGATGTTATGAAAAAAATGATAGCGGAGTAACAAATTTTGGAAGAGAAGCTATAAAAGAAATGAATAGGGTCGGCATTGTAATAGATATGTCGCATTCTGCAGAAAAAAGTACATTTGATGCAATTGATATTAGTGAAAAACCAATAGCAATAACTCATGCAAATCCTAACTTTTGGTATTCAGCTAAAAGAAATAAATCTAACGAGCTACTAAAAACTTTAGCCGAAAGTAACGGCATGTTGGGTTTATCACTGTATCCACATCACCTTAAAGATAATACAAACTGTACTCTTGAAAGCTTCTGCGAAATGGTGGCTAGAACAGTAGATTTAATGGGAGCCAAAAATATAGGAATTGGTTCAGATCTTTGCTTAAAACAACCAGACAATGTAGTTGAGTGGATGCGTAATGGCACATGGTCAAAAACAAAAAATTTTGGAGAAGGTTCAAAAAAAAAACCAGGTTTTCCTGATCAACCGAATTGGTTTTTAGACGCAAGAGGCTTCGTAAATTTAGAAAAAGGTTTAAAGAAAATTGGTTTTAACGTTACAGAAGTAAATGATATCTTAGGTAATAATTGGTTCAACTTTTATAAAGGAATAAATTAATGCAAATTAAATTAAGAGAACCAAATGATATAATGAAACTAAGTAGACTAGGTTGTTTTCATCAGTCAAAATTATCTTTTCTTCGATCTTTTTTAAAAGAATTTAAAAATTGGAATTATAGCAGAGATCTTTTCAATTTAGATGAGGAAGGGTTTGGTCATGCTGTTTACTCGTTTAAAAAAAATAATAGAACTTATTCTTTAGTATGTTTTGGAAACAAAATAGATGATGAAGAAAGATCGGACAGAGTTATAGCTACAAAATGGGATGCTGCATTTGCACTCTATGACGGTATACCATCTAAACTAGACATTGAAAGGTTAGCTTTAAATGTTCCAAAACAAGAAGTTGGAAGATTATCATATAAAGAATTAACTTTATCCAGAGCAAATAAATCAATTAGATTATTTGAACATGTAGTAGAAAGTTTGTCTAATGGAAAACAACCAGACAAAAAAAAAATATCTGAAGTAGGTTATTTGTACAGAACAACAGCTGTTTACGGGTCAGGTAAGTTTGGTTTAGCTGATAGATTTAGAATTAAAAACAGAGAAGAAATTTATGGACCATTTAGGCTAGAAATGATGCTAGTTTATTTAGTTAGACAGTTCACTTTTGATCAAATTAATCATATTGCAAAATTAAAAAATCCTAAAAAAGCTGTTGAACTTGATAAGCATATTTGTAGAAACCTAGGAATAGGAAATTCAACTGGTCTTGGAATGGCTCCTTTCATTGTAAACCATCCAACTTTGCTAAATAATTGGATACTTGCTAGAGAAACAGCCTTAATGAAAATAAGACAAATTAAACAGGTAAAAGAAGATGATTTTAAACTATTTAAAGATATTTTGGTTAAATCTTTAAAAAATATAACTTCATGGAATACAGAAAGTGAATTTCAAAAAAAAAAAATTCAAGGTTTATTACAAGATATAGAAAAATTTTTATCATATTTAAACAGTAAAAAATTTTTAAAAACTGATTATTTTTTTAATGAAATTTATACTTGGTGTGAAAAAAACTTAGGTGAAGAATGTATTGAGTATATTGTTTCTTTAATGATGGAACCTTATGACGAAATAGTTGAACCTCTCATTTCAAAAATGAGCTCAGAAGAAGAAAAATATTTTACAATTCCTTCTAATAGGACAATTAGCGATTTAAGAAACATTTTAGAAATATATTATTCAAATATATTAAAAATTGATTTTTTAAAAAAGGAAAATAATCAAAATTTTTGGTTTATTTCAAAAAATAAAGAAGAGCCCAGGTTATCAAATAGATTTTTAGAAAATGGTTCAGAACTAGAACAACCCCTTGCAATTGCAAGAGACATAAAGAAATTGTATGAAAAAATTTCAAACCAAAAAAATAGTCTAACAGTAGGTAAATTTTTATCTGAAAATAATGAGCTTAGACATATTGTAAGAAGAGCTTTTATAGTAGAAAAATTTCCTTATTCAGAAATCCAAGATAACATAATTGGTTCTAAATTAATGCCAATCGACATGTTGAGGTTAAAATTATCTTTTTTTGGTGCGGTAAAATTTGATCCTCGATCTGATAAATGGTTAAGAATAAACATGTTTCAAGGAGCTCCACTTCCAGATGAGCTTAAAAATTTAGACGATCAATGGATTTATAATTCTTTAAATTAATGAAATCATTTAGTGAAATAGAAACAATAGTAAAAAGAGCAAGCAAAGCTTGTGGATTTTCTTGGGGAGTATCCGAAGAAATTGGTAAAAATATCAGATTATTGGAAATGTTTGGAATTCACGGTATAAAAAATTTAAATTCTTATTTTAATAAATTTAAAGATAAAAAATTTCAAAATATTAATCTAATTGCAAAAACAAATTTATCTAAAGAAATCCCATTTTGCCCTATAAGCTCAGGTATAAATTTTTTAGATCAAGTGCATATATTAGAAGAAATGAAAGAATTAAAATTTGAAAATATGGCTTTTCCAATATTATTTGTTCCATTTCTTAGCAGAGCTTCAGAACTAATAGGAAAAAAGATTTTTTTACAAATAGACCAAAAAAAATTACTTTTAAACTTTAATCAGTCAATTTTTGCTAATCTTCCAAATAATGAAGTATTAGAAAAAGGAGAAAAAATAGATATTAAATTTTTGGAAAATATAGATTCATTTGACGATATTGAATGGAAAAATTTATTAACTTTATCTAAAGAAACATTTGTTGATGAAACTGATGATTTAAAAAAAAAAGCAGCTGGTGCCGGTCTCACAGACAATGACTAAAAAAAATAAAGAAAAAAATAAATTAGAAGACATTAATAATTTTAATAATATTTGTGAAGAATGCAAAAAAAGCGATGAAACAGTTCAGCAAAATTTAATTTTAATAGGTTTTAAAATTTGTAATTCTTGTAAAACTTCAAAAACAATATTTCCTGTTTAAGAAATGTTGCTTATAGGAACTGCATTCATCCGACTCATTATAAAAGTGATTGATAAAAATGCTATTATCAAAAATGATAAAAAAACAACTCCAAAAGATTTAAAGTTTGATTTTAAATTTAACACATGTTTACTAGATATAATTAAAGAAGCAAAAATCCAAAATTGAGTAAGAAAAATTATAGGTATTACTAGTTCTGGAACTACAGCAAAAAAACGAATTAACCCTGGTGCATGAGCATAACCTACGGCAATTAAAACTTTTTTAAATGGAATGTTGGCTGTCTCTTTATCAGGAAATAGCTTTACTCCTATTACATATATAAATATTGACCATACAAACCAAGTAAGAATGGCAGTAAGTCCTGAAATTCCTATCGATGTTTTAACCATAGTATTCGCAGCTACAGCTCCAGCTACTCCATCAAGGATCATAATAAGTCCTGCATAATAAATTGCAGCTTCACCAAAATATTTGCTTTCTTTATATATGGATTTATCTAGTTTTAACGATTTAACGATTAAATTTAAAAATTCCCCAAACATATTTAGTGATATTTTTTTTTAGGAGAGCCATGTTTAGACTCTCCCAAAATATTATCCTTTAACAACTTCTCTTGTGTTTGCGTTGTAAGATTCTTTAAATGGAATATCTACAACAATTGCATCTACTGGCTTACCTGGTGTATCTGAATATTTTTCAGGTAAATGCACTTTGTATTTTGTTCCTACTTTACCTTTCGGAAAGCTATTGTTATTTAAAGTACCATCAAAAGGAACATAAC
>MDTE01006827.1_pt1 | contig 11396 bp, 10 predicted proteins | sample 811231 | NCBI WGS metagenome assembly MDTE01 (sample SAMN05326651, study PRJNA326480) | marine metagenome | isolation source: seawater | place: Indian Ocean: Red Sea | collected 2010
ATAAAATATATCATCATTTTGACAAGTGAATTTCCAGTTTCAACATTAGGAACTAATAAAATATCTGCTAGTCCTGCAACTTCATTTTTAATACCTTTTATTGCAGCTGATTTTTTAGAAATAGCATTATCAAAAGCAAGTGGACCAAAAACATCTGCATCAATATTTTCTAATTTTGCAAGTTCAGTTAATTCTTTAGCATCTAAAGTTGTTGGAACACTTTCGATAACCTCCTCTGTAGCAGATAAAATTGCAACTTTTGGCCTTTCTATTCCTATTCTTTTTGCAAAATTAACAGCATTTTTAAGTATATGCATTTTTGTTTTTGCGTTTGGAGCTACGTTAAGAGCACCATCGGTAATAATTAATGGTTTATCATCTACCTCAAGTGTCATATGCCAAACATGACTTAGTCTAGTTTTATTAATTAGTTTGTGCTGTCTTTTGAGAACTTCTTTCATCAGTACATCTGTATGAATATGACCTTTAACAATAACTCTTACTTTATCTTCAGATGCCAATTTTGCTGCAATTTCTGCTGTATTATTTTCTACAGGTTCATCAATAATTTCATAATTTGATATTTCCCATTTTAGATCATCTGCACATTTCTGAATTTCAATTTTATCTCCAATAAATACTGGTTCTATAAGTTTCTCATTAACTGCATCCAAAACAGCCAACATTGGAAGAGGTTTTCCAGCATTAACTATTGCAGCTTTTACCCCCTTATTTCCACCTGCTTTTTCAAGCAGATTATGAGGACAAACGACTTTTTTATCTGATAACATGGAACTTCTTATATTTGTTTTTTCCATTTCATTAAAGAAATTTTAACAATTATCTTATTTTATGATATTTAAGATCATATGGAGATTGTTACTACTATAGCACCTATTGCGCTTGCATTGATAATGCTAGGTTTAGGCCTTGGACTTTCTGTTCAAGATTTCACTAGAGTAATCAAAACTCCCAGAGACTTTTTTGTAGGATTAATATCACAATTGATAATTTTACCTATAGTTGCTTTTATATTAATAAAATTTTTAGGAACATCTCCTGAAATTGCATTGGGAGTAATGATTATAGCAGCGGCACCTGGTGGAATTACTTCAAATATTCTTACAAAATTTGCTAACGGTGATGTTGCTTTATCAATTTCACTTACAGCTATTATTAGTATCATAAGCATTATAACTGTGCCGTTAATTGTTTTTAATTCTGCAAATCTTTTAGGAATAAGTTTTGCATCTGAAAATATTAATATTACAGGAACTGCATTAAAAATGGCTTTGGTTGTTGCGATTCCAGTATTTCTTGGAATGATAATAAGAAGATTTGCTGAAAATTTTATTTCCTCAAGATCATCAATTATTAATAAGATTACTGGTTTTTTATTTTTAATAGTTTTTATTGCTATATGGGTTGAGGAAAGAGAAAATATATTTAATTATTTAGGTCAAGCAGGATTAATTGTATTAAATTTAAATATAGTGATGATGGCAATTGCATATTTTCTTGCTAAAAAATTTGCAACAGGAATTCAACAGGTAAAATGTATATCTTTAGAATGTGGTCTTCAAAATGGAACGCTTGCAGTATTTGTAGCTTCAGAACTTTCTAGTGAAATAATTTATATTATTCCAACTGCTGCATATGCATTAATAATGTATATCACAGGTTTTATTTTTATTTGGATATTAAGGAAGACGACTTAAAAAGTATTTGATTAAATATTTTAGCAGCAAATTCGCTAAATTCATTCAAAGCTTTATTTTGTATATTGTACATTTCAGCTTTATATTTACCTTGATCTCCTGGATGAATTAATTTGTTTTTATCCATATATAAATGTTTATTTGATATTAGTACTTTTAGTTTTCTTGTTACTGTTGGTCTTGGTATTCCTGTTATATCTGATAGTGACATCGTATTAATACCTTGTGTTTCAATCTTTTCTATATTTGCACGCCAGGTAGATATATCTATAGTGGGTTCTTTCCTTTCTAATTTCATCTTATTTGCTCGATGAAGCATTGGAATACACCATATTATAAATTTTTCAGTGTCATTATTAAAAAATCTTTTCCAATTATATAACCAAGAAAAAATAAATTTATAATAATGAAACCAGGTATAAGTTAAATTTGCTTTCATAGCATCTGTAATATTTTCTTTTCTAATATCTTGATTGATAATATTATTTTTTTTACAAAGTTGATAAATCACGTAAAAAACATTAGTTAAATTTTTCATTGTATTAATTGGTTCTACTAATTTAATAGCAGTTTTATCTATAATTAAATGTTTACCTTTTTTTTTAATAACGCCAGCTTTTTCTAGTTCAGTCACTTTTCTTCTTGTTGTTTCTTTGGGGATTCCGAGAGCCTTTGCTATTTCAACAATATTTATTTTTTCGATATCGAAATGATCAGTTTTATAAAATGTATCGTAACTAACTTTAATGTAGCTATCATAATAAAATGTTACAGTTTTTCTAAATAGGTAACCCAAAATGATATATTTATCTGCGTCATTAAATGCTTTATAAGTTCCAGTGATCCACTCACCAAGGAACGACATATAATCTGGAGCAAAATTGAGGTAATTCTCAGATATAATTGTTTTTAGTCTGGATCTATCTACAGCTTTACTAATGCTTGGTATTTCTCTTATTTCTCCCACAACCCATTCTGAGCCATACTATTATTTTGTCAACCCATTTTGAACATCCGACGTATTAACAAGTTAAGAAAATGGTGCTTAAATTTTATTTATATAAAATGAGTACTGAAAGTTTAAATAGAGCATCTGTGGTTACTGAGGCTTATCATCATAAAGCTTCTGAAAAACAAGACTTGTCCCCAAAAAAAGTAAATATAGATGTTCTAAAAAAGAGAGTATTCGAAGAAAAAAAAAGAGAGAGATTTCAGAGTAGAGTAATAATTGGGATGTTCTGTCTGTCAATTGCATTGTTAGGATATATAGTTGTTTAATAAGAAACATTATAAACCATTGAATATATTATTTTTGTCATTATCAGTGGCTACTTTAGCTTGGTTAGGCTCAGCTTTTATTTAAAATATTTAACTCTTTTAAAATATTTATAGGAATATCAATTTCTTTATTCATATTTTTTCTTAATCTTTCAGCTTTATTTTCACCAGGGTAATATATTTTTTTCACACCTTTTAATTTAGGTAGTCTCTTTATTCTATTTATATTTTCTATGATACGTTTTTTATAGTTTTTGACAAATAAGTTGGGTTTAAAAACAATAAATAAATGTCCTATATTTTGTGGACCAGTAAAATCGTCAAAAGGATCTTTTACTTTTCCACCATGATTTCCACCTGTGAGAACTCCAGATAAAATATCAACCATCCATGCTAAACCAGAACCTTTAAATCCTGCTATAGGAAGTTGTAAACCTTCTAGGGCTTTTTTAGGATCAATAGTGGGATTTCCATTTTTATCAATAGCTACTCCAAAAGGGATTTTCTCCCCAAGTTTTTCAGCTCTTCTAATCTTTCCTCTATTTATTAAAGAAATTGATGTATCTAGAACAAATGGAGCTTTAGTTCCTGTTGGCGCAGCAAAACAAATTGGATTCGTACCAAATAAACTTTTTTTTGCACCATAAGGCGCAATAGCTGGTGGTGCATTTGTAAAACAAAGTGCAATCAAACCTTTGTTTGCCGCTCTTTCAGCATAGTATCCTGACAGTCCATAGTGACCACTATTTTTTACTGCGACTAATCCAATACCAGTTTTTTTAGCATTTTTAATTGATTGATTTATTCCTAAATCTGCACCAATAAATCCAACGGCATTATCAGCGTTAATATGAGTTATAGATTTAGAAATTCTTCTGATTTTTATATTTGGCTTTGTATTAATTACTTTTTTAAGAATTCTGTTACAATAAGACCCAATTCTAGCCAATCCATGAGAATTTGCACCAACTAATTCTGCGTTAATTAATGCTTTAGAACAAATAGAAGCATGATCATGGTTTAAACCATGCTTTTTAAAAATATTTATAATTAATTTGTTAAGTTTTTTTATTTTCAAAGTACTATACTTATAAGAATTTTTTAAAATAAATTAATACAAGATTAAATAGATTTAAATGAGAAATCAATGAATAAGAATTTTTATGTGGCTATTGTAGGTTCTAATTTTGGTCTCAATGGATATTTACCAGTAATAAATAATCTAAAAAATTGTAAAATAAAATATATTTGTAGCCCAAACATTCAATCAAAGAGTAAGAAAATCAAAGAAAATTATGATGTTAAATTAACAAAAAATTGGAGGAAAATTTTTGAAGATAAACTTGTTGACTTAATTATATGTGCTGTACCACCAAAAATTCAGGAAAAAATACTCATATTTAATTTAAAGTTTAAGAAAAAGATTATTTTTGAAAAACCAATTGCAAGTAAGTTTGAAAGTTCATTATCAATAATTAAAAGTATGAAAAGGCTTAAAATTAAAGGGCAAATAAACTTAATTTTTTTAAATCATCCATTGTTTTTGGAAACAAAAAAAATTATTCGAAATAAAAGTTTAGGAAAAATACTTGGTTATGAAATATTTTGGAATTTTGTGAGTAAAGATCTTAATAATAGAGTAAAAAGTTGGAAAACAGATGAGGCACTAGGGGGTGGAATTAAAAATATATTCTTAACTCATGTTTTAACTTACTGTGAATACTTTTTTGGAAAAAATAGATTAATCAGACATAATTTTAAATTAACAAAATTTAAAAAAATAAGATATAAAAACAATATTGAATGTCACATATCAAACCCCAAAGCTGTTAAAGGTAAAATTAAGATTTTTACAAAAAAGCATGGTTTTCAAAATCACGTTATCAAAATTTATTTTGAAAAGGGTAATATAAATTTGTCAACAAAATCAAAAGATTGGACAAGGAATTTTAAACTAAAAATAAAAAAAAATAATTCAAAAATAAATATAATTAAAAAAAATTTAAAAAATAAAGATTATAAAGATGGTAGATCAGAATTGATAAATTTATTAATTGCAAATTTTTTAAAAAAAAGTAATTACAATCATATTAATTATTGTCTAAATGCAGAAAAATTAAATAAAAAAATAAATTAATATGAAAGAACATAATTTTTTACCCGGAAAAATAGATAAATGCCAAATCTGTGGCTCTAATAATTTGATTGATGTTATTAATCTTGGAGAACAACCCTTGGCGAATAGTTTATTAAATAATATTAAAGAAGAAAAAAAAACTGCAAAATATCCAATAAATATTATTCGATGTAAAGATTGTACACTTTTACAAATTGACTATGTGGTTGATCAAGCAAAAGTTTATCACTTGGATTACCCCTACCTACCTGGAATAACAACTACTGTAAACAATGAACAGAAAGAATTGGCAGATTATCTTTGCAATGAGTTAAATCTCAAAAATAATGAATTTGTTGTAGACATTGGAAGTAATGATGGGAGCTTACTAAAACATTTTAAAAATAATAAACTTAAAGTTCTAGGTGTTGAACCTACTAATATTGCTAAAATCGCAAATCAAAATAATATTGAAACTCTCCAATCCTTCTTTAATGAAGAGTCTGCAGAAAAAATAATAAATACACATGGAAAGGCAAAATTGATTACTTCAACAAATGTATTTGCACACATGTCAACACTTGGTGATGTTATGGATGGTATTAAAAAACTTTTAGATAAAGATGGATTTTTTTGTTTTGAAAATCATTACATTATGGAAATCATAAACAAAGTACAATACGATACTTTTTATCATGAGCATCTTAGAACATATTCATTAATTTCCTTAGATAAATTATTTAGCATGTATGATTTAACTTTATTTGATGCACAAATTGTAACAAGATATGGAGGTAGTATCAGATGCGTTGTATCTAGCTCTAAAAAAAATAAAACTTCTAGACTTAATGATTTAATAGAAAATGAAAAAAAATTATTAATAAATAACTCAACTTTTACATACGAAAACTTTGCTAATAAAATAATAAACTCTAAAGAAAAAATTGTTGAAATGATTTCTAAATTAAAGAATGATAACAAAAGAATTATTGCTAAATCATGTCCCGCGAGAGCAGTTGTATTACTTAACTATTGTGAATTAAATTCTACCCATATAGATTATATCTCTGAACAGCCAACATCGCTTAAATTAGATTATTTTGTACCAGGTACAAACTTACAAATTAAAAGTGATAATACTCTAATTGATGATAAGCCCGATTATTTACTTTTATTAGCTTGGCATTTATCTGATCCAATAATGAATAAATGGAATAAAAGAGGTCTTAAGTCAAAATATATTGTACCACTTCCTGAAGTGAAAATTATATGATTGAAAAATACTATTTAGAGTCAGATATCAATGAAATTGTACAAAATCTTAGAAAGTATAAAAAAATTTTTTCTGGAAAAAGTTTTTTAATTTCTGGTGCCAATGGTTTTTTAGGTAAATATTTTATAAAAACTCTAATTAAATTAAATGAAATAACCGATAAAAAAATTAAAATTTACGCTATAGATATAAAATTTGATAACTGTGATATTTATCTTAATTCAAGTGTAAAAAAAATAAAGCAGGATATTAATAAAATAGGAAATCTCAAATTTAAAAGTGATTATGTTTTGCATGCAGCAGGCATACCAAGTCCAAAAAATTATTTTAAAAAACCAATAGAAGCGATATTTACGAGCATTACAGGTACAAAAAAATTATTAGAATATTCAAAAAAAAATAAGTCAAAGTTTATATTTTTTAGCAGTAGTGAAATATATGGAAATCCAGATAAAAAAAATATTCCTACAAAGGAAAGTTATAATGGTAACGTTTCTTCTATTGAAGACAGATCTTGTTATGATGAAGGAAAAAGGGTAGGTGAGACTTTGTGCTATTTTTATAAGATAAAGGAAAACGTAAATTGTGCAATATTTAGACCATTTAATGTGTTTGGACCTGGCATGCCTAAAAATGATTATAGAGTATTTCCAAGATTTTTTAGTTCCATCAAAAAAAATCAACCAATTACAATTTTTAAATCAGGAAAACAAACAAGAACATTTTGCTATGTTACAGATGCCATCACAGCAATGTTGTTAGTCGTAATTAATGGAAAGAATTTTGTTTATAATATTGGAAATGATAAACCAGAGATTAATATGTCTACTTTATATAAAATTATAAAAAAAAATATCAGTAAAAAAGTTTCATATAAAAATATAAATTATCCTAAAAATTATCCTCAAGTTGAACCACAAAGAAGATGTCCAAATATAGATAAATTAAAAAATGAATTTAATTTTAAAAATAAAGTTGGAATCAATGAATCGGTTAAAAGATTTTTTGAATGGTCTAAAAAATATTATTAATTAATAATTTGGTTAAAATTTTTCAACGATATTGATAATTTATGAATATTTGTTTTTTTAGTAATTATTTCAAGCGAAATATCTTTAAATTTATTTTGTTTTTTTAAAAATTTTAAAAATTGTAAATTTTGGTTACTTGGATTATTAAAATAATCAAAATTTTTCTGAGATATCTGAATATTGTTTATAAATTTTTTCCCATCACTAAAATCGGATTTATCAAACTTTTTAAAATGATAAATACTACTATCAAAATTAATACCTATATATTTAGAATTAATTTTTTTTACTAAATTTATCGTATCTGTAATTTTATATAGATAATTCTCTCCATACTGTCTGGGTATAGTCTCAATACATAAATATACCCTGTTTTTTGATAATAAAGGAATTAATTTTTTAAAAAAATTTATAAAAATTATGTCAGCCTTTTTTTTTTCGATTTTATTTATATTTCTAAAATATGATGAACCAATAATGATTTTTTTTGAATTAAATAACTTCGCAACATTTATGATCATTTTTACATGATTAATAATTTTTTGGTGTTGAACTAATCTTGAATTAAACAATCTATATTTGGTTTTAAAAAAAATACCCTGTACCGCATTTACTTTTATTCTGTTATATCTCAATTCTTTCTGAAAAATTTTTAATTTAGGTTGTATATTTTCCCAATTATTATTTAGTCTTATTGGAGCAATATCTATACCAGATATTTTGTATTTTTTAATAATTTTAAAAATTCTCTTATTGTCTTTTTTATGCCAAGCTAAATTAGAAATAAATAAATTTTTTTTCACTATTTTTATATTATAAATTTATATTATAAATTACTTACAAAATAATAATATGATAACTTTAGTCTTTTTATCCTATCATAGCGCTCATCACATAAGGAGAATTATGAAAAATCTTGATAATAAGTATCAAGTAATTGTGATGGAGAATTCTTCCGATGAAAATTTAAAAAAGGAATTAGAGCAAAAATATAAAAATATACATGTTGAAATATGTAGAGAAAATTTAGGCTTTTCTAAAGCAATGAATATAGCAATTAAGCTATCAAAAACACAGTATGTTTTTTTAAATCCAGCTGATGTAGATATCTCAAATTATGTTTTTGATACATTGGTCGAGATAATTAAAAAATTTAATAATTTTGGATTATTAACTCCATCTTATAAAGATAGATCCATACATTCCAACTATTTTATCTGGAGCAAGAAAGGTCCAGACTTAGAAATTAAAATCAATGAAAAAAATTTTACTTTAAAAGAAGTAGATTTTATTGATGGAACTATTTTACTAAATAAAAATATAGTTAAAAATGATTTTTTTGATGAAAATTTTTTTATTTATTTCGAAACAATGGATTTATCTAAAAGATTAATAAATAAAAAAATTAAACTTTATGCCTGTCCTGAGCTAACATTCGATCATTATGGAGGTCAATCACACGACAAAATTTATAACCTTCAAGCAAAAATGTCTAGAAACTGGCATTATAACTGGTCAAAATTTTATTATTTTAAAAAGCATTATAATTATTTTTATGCTTTAAGGAAATCTTTACCAAATCTCTTGCGTGCGATAAAAAATTATTTAAAAAATATTTTTGCGGCAAAAATCGAAAATAAAAATAAAAAAATTTTAGCATCTTTTGAAATAAGAGGAATAGCTTCTGGAATTTTACAAAAAAAATCTAATTTTAGGATAAAATTTTAATCTTTTATTAACCCTTACCCCGCCAAGGAATAGTCTTATCTATTATTTTTCTTATAGTGATATCAAATAGTAAGCCCAACATTCCCATAACAAAAATTGTAATCCAAATTACTTCATATTGCATATATTTTCGTGCAACGTTTTCTACAAAACCAATTCCAGTTGTTCCTGCAAGAAATTCAGCAGCAACAAGAGTACCCCAACACATACCAACCGCAACTCTAATACCAGTTAAAATTTCAGGTAAAGAATTTGGAAATATAACTTCCCTTAAAATCTGCCATCTTGAAGCGCCGAGGGAATGAGCTGCATGTATTTTTGACAATTGTGTACCTGAGGCACCTGCTCTCGCAGAAATAATCATTATAGATAAAGAAACCATAAAAAGTAAGAAAATTTTTCCTACATTGTCAATTCCAAAAACTGTAATTACTAGAGGTGCCCATGCAAGTGGTGGGACAGGTCTATATAATTCAACTAATGGATCAAAAAAACCTTTCGCAAATCTATTTAATCCCATAAAAATTCCAAGCGGTACTCCAAGAATTATTCCAAATACTAATCCTAAAAATACTCTTAAAAAAGAATCCCATATATGACCAACAGGGACTGGTATTTTAAATGCATCAAAATTACCAGTAACAATATCTAAAACTTTACTTTTAAAGTTTGGTTTTACTTGTCCTTCTGAGTTGTGAATAGGATACTTTCCAGGCAAAATATCTGCAATCCAATCTGGTAGAATAAAGCCAACAATTTTATTCACTCCCATCATCTCATACCAAAACATCGGGACAAATTTAAATCCTACACTTGGTTTAAGCATATCTGCAAAAATTCTAAATGTATCTGATGGTTTTGGTAACCATCTTCCAGGCCCATCCTCAGCACAAGTTGGTCCACTACTAACTATTGTTCCTCCAGGAAAAAGCAACGCATCCTTTGTTGAAATAGAGCCTTGTTCTTTCTTTTGTACTTCGTCAAAATTTCTTACTGCTTGTTCAAATTCAATAAGTGTACTTGGTGGAAAAATACTAGCAAACTGAATTCTTTTGTTTAACTTGTTTATTTCTTTAAGTAAAGTTATCTCTAGTTCTTGATTATCATTTAATTTTTCTCGATGACTTTTAATTTCTGATTTTATATCATCCGTTAATGTTTTGTACTGTGGATTATGATTTCTGATTTGAAAGAATTCATCACTAATTAATGTTAATTCATCAGCAGCGATGTGATATTTTAGACCTAATTTTGTTTCTGGTAATGGCGGTATTTCCATTCCTGTTGCACCCCATCCAAGCTGTTTACTTAAACCCTCATTTAACTTTTGTTCATCATCTGAGCTTAATGCTGGTGGAAAGTTATCAGTTGGAAATATTAGTGTTAAATTATTTATTCTTTCAGTTAATTTATCAATTATAATTTTTGTTTCGAATTCAAGATATTTTTCATTAGTTAAATAAGGAATTGAAAATTTAATTTTATTTAAAATATTTATGAAAACATCTTTATCAGATTGACTTAAATTTTTATTTGATGATATTTCATATATATATTTTTTAATATTTTCATTTTCTCTATGAATTATAGCGGTACTTTTGTGTTGTCTTTCATCAATAGGAAATAAATATTTTAATGAGAGCATAGACTCTCTTACTTTTGCAACTTGGCAAATCTCATTCGCTGATTTTGGATAAAAAGCTTTTGCTATATCCCAAGAATAATAAAGCCAAAGAAATAATAAAAAGCTACTTCCAACAATTACCCAATGAACTCCACCTTTAGATCTTTCTGGGTTTCCAAATACAGCATCTGACTTTTCGGTCTTAATTAATCTTTGTCCATAAAGAATCGCACCAATAACGGCAAATATAATTAAAAATGTTAATGAAGATATTATCATCCTATTTCTTTACCCATTATTTCTTCTTCCATGTCCCAAATCATAGACAGAATTTCTTCTCTCTTTAATACAAATTCTTTGTCATTTTTAATTTCTCTTAAGTCTTGATTTAATCCTCTAGATGCAAATGGAAGGTTATATTCTTTATGTATCCTTCCTGGTCTAGGAGCCATTACATAAACTCTCTCTCCAAGCAAAAGAGCTTCTTCAACCGAATGTGTAATTAAAATAATTGTTTTTCCCGTTTCTTTCCAAATCTTTAAAACTAGCGATTGCATCTTTTCTCTTGTCAAAGCATCTAATGCACCTAGTGGCTCATCCATTAAAATTAATTCTGGGTCGTTAATTA
>MDTE01021006.1_pt1 | contig 11395 bp, 18 predicted proteins | sample 811231 | NCBI WGS metagenome assembly MDTE01 (sample SAMN05326651, study PRJNA326480) | marine metagenome | isolation source: seawater | place: Indian Ocean: Red Sea | collected 2010
AGCTGCCCGACCTGCTGGTTGCGCTCTCCAAGGACTGCGAGAAGCGGGCGTCCTTTATGCCCTCAGCTTGCGGCGCTATTTACCCCGAGCTTGTTCGGCGATGGCGGGAGGGTGGTTAGTCCTTCTGGAACGGCTTGACGTACTTTTCAAAGTACTTGGCAGCCAGTTCCTGGCCCCTGGCGATCTGCTCGCGGGTCATCTCTCTCTCGAGACTGTCTGCGTCCATCCTACAATCGTAATAGGTATATACCCCGCAAGCGCTCCACCACGCATAGGCTTGCACATAGTCCTTGGGGACTCCATAGCCCCTGAAGTACATGTAGCCGAGTTCCTGCTGCGCATAGAAAGCCCCCTGCTTGGCGGCCCTGCGATACCAGTAAACCGCCTTGCTTTCGTTCTTCGGGACGCCTTTGCCGAAGGAGTACATCCCAGCGATGCGAAACTGCGTGAACAGATGCCCCTGCTCGGCAATCGGTTTCCAAATCCGAAAGGCTTTCTCGTAGTTGCCCGCTTTGTAAGCGTCATCCGCATCATTCCAAGTCTGCGCCACCGCGGGCGTGGCGAACAACATGAGTGCGGTTAGGGCGGCGAGTAGGGTGCGCATCGGTTAGTTCTTCTGGAACGGTACGACGTACTTTTCCCAAAGCTCGGACGATAGTTCCTGGCCCTTGGCGATCTGCTCGCGGGTCATCTTTTTCTTCATGATGCCCTTGTTTCTTTTTGCGAGTTTATCTCCCCGCGAGGCAGCGATGCTTGTCCACGCGTAGGCTTGCACATAGTCCTCAAGGACACCGTCGCCGTTGTAGTACATCCCACCGAGATTGGCCTGCGCCCCCGCATCCCCCTGCTCGGCTGCCTTGCGATTCCAGTAAACTGCCTTGACGTCGTTCTGCGGGACACCTTCGCCGTTGGCGTACATCGTACCGAGGATGGCCTCCGCCCACGCTTCCCCCTGCTCGGCAAACGGCGTAATAAACCGAAAGGCTTCCTGATAATTGCCCGCCGCCAAAGCGGCAACTGCCTTCAAATAATCCCCCGCCACCACGGGCGTAGCGAGCAACATAAGTGCGGTCAGAGCGGCCAGAAGGGTGCGCATCCAAAGATGCTAATCCCGAACGCCGAGGCGTTAAAGCCTCAGGGCATACCGTAGTGATCCGCCAACGTCCGAAGTCCAAGCCTCAAAATCTCTACATAGCGCCTAGCTGGCTCGCCAAAAACGCAGCAATCGACCACCACCCCTCGCGTCGGCCCCAATTCGACCATCGCGTGTTTGATGCGATCACGAGCGGCTAGACGGCTGTTGGAGAAGACTTCGGCAGCAGCGTCGTGCCCCGGCTCGAAGCGGGGTCTCGCCATCAATGTCAGGCCCGCCATCTCCCAATCCCTGCGGAGACGGTCGCCAGCTTGATACAGGCGTTCGTTCTTGAAGTTATCGTCGTCTAGCTCCTTGCGGCTGCGGTAGCGGTCCAGAGCGTTGGCGGTGAGGTTACGGATCACGACAAAATGATCGCTGTCCGCGTCTCTCGGTTCGAACTTCCAATCGAATTTCGCTAGCCACTCCTCGGTCGGCGTGTCGACCAACTGGGCGCTGGCCGTTTTAGAACGGGATCGCGTCATCGAAGTCCTTTTTCATGGAGCGAACCGCCTTAACCGTTGAGCCGGGGAATACCTTCTTCACCTCCCGAATTTCGCGCTGGTGGGCAATGACACGCCCGATCTCGGCTAGGCTCCACACCTCAATATGGCGCTCGTCCTTCCGTGCCCGCGCTACATGGTGAGCTTCAGTCTCATCGCGGCACACCAGCAGGACCGTTCCGTCGTCCAGGCGGGTCTCGAAGCAGTCTGGCTCCATAATCTCCGCACCGGCATCAGTCGCGGCCTTGTCCAACGTCTCCCATGCCCGCCGCATGGCGTCGCCGTGGGTCTGAATCGCTGCGAGATTGTATTGCTGGCACGCGCCGCCCCACTTTTCGTGCTGGCGGTCGAACCGACACCTGAGATCGTCATCGACTAGCAACCGGAGCCTTCCGACGCCCCACTTCTTCTCCAAGGACCGAGCGAAGAAGTCGACGCCGTCCACGATTGCTGCCATTCGGTCGAAATCAGATGGGGACGCCATAGTCCGCCCCCTCGTGATGATTTTGCCGGATGAACTCCAACTTGCCGTAGTCGCCGCCGACAAATTCAAGCCGTTTGGTGGCCCCACATGAGGGGCAGACGACCGTTTTTTTAAGGGTGCCCCAATCGCCTATAGGCGCCTGTTTGGGTTGTATGTCCCCCAACCCGCCAGTGGCGCAATCGACTATAGCTTCGGTAAATACCGCCGCTGGGCCGCCGATGACAGTCGGCGGCGCCAGTGGCGTTTTACCTATAGTCGATTTTACCAGCGGCGGTCGATTTTCCGCCGCTGAACCGCCAGTGAAACGTCTCAGCGGCGGAAAGGCCAGAATACAACCAAGGATTGAAAACCCCATTTCAGATTGCACCCGGGGCTTTACTCAACGCCACCCGAACGGACTTCCGAACCTTGTGGTCGTCGTTCTCGATATCCTTGATATAAAGGAGCCCGCTGGCGAACCATGCCTTCAATATCTGGCTCGCCGCACTTTTCGACTTATTGTACGGCTCGCCCATCAAAACTTGGCCAACCCATGTTGTGGGCGTCTGCGGCCGTGAGCCGTAGAAAGTGTCGGGGTCCATGCCCTTCGTGATTTTGTCGAGGATTTGCCGGACCTTGAACACGGACAGGCCCTCAAAAGCATCCGGCGGCTCCCAACGGCGAAGAGTGCCCACTTGATCGCCCGGGCCTAGATCGTTGTTTTCAAGCTCGGTAGATACGCGCTCGCACCACTCAGTCCCTTCTTGGGGTTTGCGCATGTTTGCTTTGGCGCTATCCACCCGGATAAACCACGCCCGCTTACTCTCCTCCACGTTGAAAGCCTCAGCTTCTTGCGTGGTCATAGGTCCGAGGTGTCGAAGGTCTAAGAGTTTGTGACGCATCGATAATGCCCTCGTTGGTCAGTGGGAACACCAACGCGCCGGTAATCATGATCGCGGAAAAAGGTGCCGATCTCGTCCGCGGTAGGTCCGCGATATCGGATACACCGGTTTAAGTACCAACCCCGATTGGGTGGTCGGTCCGGGCGGGTGGACCCTTAACCCACCACAACGTGAAATGTCTCGAAGGGGTCATCTCCCGACTTCCTAGAGGCCGCGGAGAACGGCAGCTTTCGGGAGCTAAGACGACATTGCAGAGCTGGAGGCCGGGTTCACCCTCAACTCCGTATATAGTTCGGCACCGCCCCTAGGACTGGGCGTAGCCACAACCGGCCATTAAGCTCAAAGCGGTCGATTTCGGCGCTTCGCAGATGGTCGGCATGCCGCCACTATCGGCGAACATCGTGACCGGTCAGTCTTTGCCGCGTTAGAGCAACAGGTCATCTTCGAAAGGGAATCTTGACAGCAATTCCGTGCCGGTCTCAGTCACGATAACCTGCTGTTCCAGTTTGACGCCTTCCTTCCCCTTTGCCTCGCCGATGTAGCTTTCCACGCAGATCGTCATACCAGGCTCGATGACGCCGTCATATCCGGCATCGGGAAAGTCGTCTCGATGATAGAGGTAGGGATACTCACCGGTCATGCCACAGCCGTGCGCCGCAAGGTAATATCGGTTGGCGTGGTATTTTTCCGGAATGTTCCACGCCTGATCCGCGTAGTCGCGGAAGCTCATGCCGGGCTTCAGGATCCCCATGTTGTGCTGCACTTGATCGTAGGCCGTCTTGTAGAGTTCGCGTTGAGGTCTGCTGGGCTTGCCGGGACCGGCGTGGAAGGTCCGGGAAAAGTCTGAGTAATAGCCGTGGCATCCGACGACGTCGGTATCCAGCGCGACGAGATCGTTCTCTCCGATGAAATGGTGCGCTGTTTCTTGAAACCAGGGATTGGTGCGCCGCCCAGCCGTCAGCAATCGAGTTTCGCAGTAATCGCCGTTCTGTTCGATCACCGATTTTTGCAACACCGACCAAAGCTGAGTTTCCGTCACGCCAGGGCGTATTGCCTCGCGCAGTTTTCCTACCGCCACTTCCGTGGCGCGAAGAGAGGCCTCAACGCATTCTATTTCTTCAGCCGATTTGATGGCGCGCGCCATTTCAGTCGGCGCTTGGGCATCGACAACTCGAAACCCCTTTTCCTTTAGTGCTATCGCGGCGCCCGCGTTCATCCTCTCGAGTCCGACGGTGGTCCCCGTGCCGACCAGTTCGCTGATCAAGTCCGCCATTTCGGCGGCCCAGCGCAGCTCCCGCTCCGCAGTGCGCGCGCCCGCCGCGACAAAACTCGCCGTCAGCGCCGGCCGAACCTCGTCCACGGTGTCATATCCGTCGGCCAAATGAAGGCAACCGGCAAACTCGAACAGGATCGAGCGATCAGTCGTCAGAAGAAGATACCGCGAGGGCGCATTGCGCTGGGTGAAGACCTGCATGTTCCGCGTGCCCGTGGCGTAGCGGATGTTAACGGAATCGGAGAGAACTACCGCCGCGATCCCCTGCTTGGTCATCTCGGCGCGTAATCGTGCTTGGCGATACTGTCGAACGGCCTCAAGGTTAATTTCTTCACTTTCAGGTGCTCGGTTCAATAACGCCAAACCCGACAGCGCACCGGGTTCCGCATGCCAATCCAACATAGTCATGTTCTGCTCACCCTTGGTTCGAACGCAGATTGTCCTTTACAGCTATCTGACGCCGGCTGTTGCGCGTTGAAACAGAAACGGGGCGGATAAGGGTCAATTTTTCACGTATTGAGCGGCTTTAAGAAGGTCGGAGTTCGGTGCTAATGCCGATATTCCTTGGCGAAAGGTCCGAAATACCCCCCGGATGCGACGTATTGGCAACCTATCCAGAAGGGGTAGAGCTAGCCAAAACAGCCTACCTATTGAGCGTGACTTATGGGTGTAGCGATCCACCAAACATTACCGCACGGGTCTTTGATCCCGGCCATTCGCGCACCGAAAGGTCGATCATTCGGCTCCATCAGAGAGACTGCCCCCTCACGCAGGGCATGTGCGTAAACCGCCTCAGCATCTTTAACACGGAGATACATCTGAGAAACATTGGCGGGAAAAGCGTCCGTGGTCTCATTAAGCATCAATAGAGATTTCCCGATCTGCAGTCTGACGTGTTGAACCGTTCCATTATCATAGCGGTTCTCCTTCACCACGACCGCGCCAAACACCGTGCAAGCGAAGGCAATAAGCCTGTCCGCATCCTTGACAGTGAAGTATGGCGTAACGGGATACTCCTCGCTGGGGATCAGTTTATTCATCGGCGCACTAGCCTCCCGTGTTCACATGTTCGATGCGGGTCATTGTTCCGGGATTTGGGAGCTTCCCCCAAAACGGAATCGATGTCCCCTTTGGGATTAGCCAAGCTCCCCGGACCAGATGTCCGGTCTACCTCCAGGTCCGGACGTAACTCGGTGTCAGTCGGCAGGGCGTGGCTTAGCCAAACTACGACACTCACAGAACGAAAAAGGGTGGCCCAAGCACTGACAAACTTCGTCTGTTGCAAAACCCCGATGACTAACTCTGCAGCTATGGCGCATGGAAGTGGTCTCAGCACCAAGCAATCGCACTATCTGTCTTCACTAAGCTCGTGTATTAGTGACGCCATGGCGCAGGCACGGAGTGCGCGGGTAAGCAATCGATGTCGCGCGAAACCACCAGCCGACGCCTCGACCAACGATGTGCTGGTGGCGCTGCGGCGAATCATTCGCGCGATCGATTTGCAATCGAAGCGCGTTGCTAAAGAGTCGGGTCTAACAACGCCGCAGGTCTTGATCCTGCAGTCGATCCGAGATCTTGGTGAAGTCACGACCGGGCGTATCTCAGAGCAGGTCAATCTCAGCCAGGCGACCGTCACCACTATTATGGATCGCCTCGAGCAGCGCGGACTCGTGGAGCGTTACCGCAGTGTCAAAGATCGTCGCGTGGTGCACACTAAACTGACGACCGCGGGACGCCAGGCATTACGCCGCGCGCCACCACTTCTTCACGAACGTTTTGTAGCTGCGTTTTCCGCTCTCGATCGTGCCGACCGGATTCGTGTCATTCGGACGTTGGATGAGGTTGCTGCGATGCTCGGCGCCAGCCAGTTGGATGCTGCCCCGTTACTGGACCTAGGAGCTCCCTCGACCGACAAAACATAAATCGTCGAAGTTAAAATTGGTGTTCGGGCCGGTAGGGTTACGCCGCCGGATCCGACGGATTTGACTTCAGGGCCACGGTAACCGGGAGGGCTTCGGGGTCGTGGGCTCGAAGGGCGTCGCGCTGGTCACTCGTCCAACTGGCAACACGGACGACGCTCGCAGTGGTTTCTGAATCGCTATCCGACTCGACGATGTTCAGGCCGTCCGAATCGACGAGGAAAGTGTGATCGCCGAACGCTTCCCTGAGATTGGGAGCGACCTCGTGCTGTTCCGGGATCGCTTCGACACCGAACTGATCCTCGACCGCGCGGCGCTGCTCATCGTTTAACTTCACCGATATCTCCTATGTAGAGGGCGGGATTGGGAGGTCTACAGTCCGAGTAGCATCGACGGCTCCGTTCCCATAGCGGCGGCGTCTCCAAAGCGGCGGACCAATCCAGCCACGCGCGGACATAGACGATTCCGACACTTCTGCCGATTTTGTTTAGATAACAAAATTTTATAAAACAATCAATTCGACCTATAAATAGTTCCGTGCTCGCTCTCGGTGGACAAACGCTCGGCGGGTTCGCACCGGTCGGAAAATCTGGCCGGATTTACAAATGAAACGTGAAAGAGGGAGACCGATGAACGGCGACGCCGCCTATACCGACATCAATAGCGCGAAGGCATCGATGGATCACGTTTACGACGAGGCCGATCCACGGGCTTATTTTCGCGAGTTGGAACCGCTGGAATACGCCGTACCGGGCGGCGCCAAGCCGTTCTTTCAAAAGATCATCTCCTACCTGCAGCGGTATAGCGACGAAACGGTCAATATTCTCGATCTCGGCTGCTCCTACGGCGTCAACGCCGCTCTGTTGAAGCACGATTTGTCGATGGACGATCTCTATCGGAATTGGAGCCAGCCGAGCCTGCAGGATGCGACGCCCGAGGAGGTCGTTGCCCACGACCGCCGGTTCTTTGCTAGCTTCGACGACACGGATGACATTCGGGTGGTCGGTCTCGATCCGGCTCGCAACGCCGTGACCTACGGCGAGCTCTCCGGGTTGCTCGATGCAGGTTTCCCTCTCGATCTCGAGACGCAACAGCTCCCACACCACGCTATTGAGGACCTGGGACCGGTCGAACTGGTGATTTCGACCGGGTGCGTTGGTTACGTGACCGAAACCAGTTTCCGGCGCCTGATGCCCGCCGTGTCGCAAGGGGCGCAGCCCTGGTTGGCCAACTTCGTGCTGCGGATGTTCCCTTTCGAGACGATCGAACTAACCCTTGCCGACCGCGATTATGTAACGGAGAAGCTGGAGGGGCGTACGTTCAAGCAGCGCCGTTTCGTATCGGCGGAGGAACAGGCGGAGGTCGTTGCACGGCTACAAAGCCAGGGGCTGGATCCCGCCGGTAAGGAAGCCGACGGCTATCTCCACGCCGAGCTCTTCCTATCGCGCCCGCGAGCGGACGCCCTGAAGATGCCGATCGAGGCGCTGTTCGCGGAGGCCGGGTTTGTTGAAGCCCGGGCACGACCCGTACCGGACGTTCCCGTGCCGGACACCGGTAAGCGCGTGGAGATACGCTAACTCCATCGGGGTGTTCCAAGCGGTTCGTAGCCCGTGACGGAATGAAAGCTGCAAATCCCAAATACGGGCAGGCGATCGCGGCGGGTGAACGCAGCCCGACCTGCCTGGTGGAGATCGGCGAACGATCGCCGACATTGCCCGACGATCTCCTTTGAGGCGGCAGTCGACTCCATCCTCGATGCGATCTCGTATCTCGCAATCGCGGGTGAGTTGCTGGCGGTAAAAAATTGTGAGGAAAACAATGTCGGATGAAAATTTGATCGACGAAACCGAGGCGGCGAGTCGCCTGTGTTTTTCAAAGGCGAAACTCCAGAAATGGCGGTACGCCGGGAAGGGGCCGACGTTTGTCAAGCTCGGCCAGCACGTTCGCTATCGCCCCAGCGATATCGACGACTTTGTGAGGAAAAATCTGCGCGCCTCAAAAGATGCCCGATAGCTCGGACCTCGTATCGATCACCGAGGTCGCGACCAAGTTGTTCGGCGATCCCTCGGCGACCTCGCGGAAGCGAGTCCGCAACATGATCGCAACCGGGATCTTACGCGGTCGGAAAATAGGGACCGCGCGACGCTCGCCGTTCTGGGGGTCGCGAGCTTAGTAGCAACTGTGGCGAGACTGGGGGCATTGGGGGCAATCCAACCCTCAGTCTTGCCACACTCTTTTTCCAAGGTAAGGCATGACGAGCTTGCGACGGCAAACACCGAGGGGCGTTGCGGTACCCCGAAGTCTCGACCTTTGCCGTCGTGTGATATCGGGTCGAGACGACCGCAGCTTAGTAAGCCTGCCGCGTACAGGAGGGGGACGACGGTCCCCCTTCGCGCTTCTTTTTGGATGTTGATGTCACCTAAATCCAGCCACGCTTCGCGACGGCGAGCAGCGATGTGGCCGGGCTTTTTTTTGCTCGCCAAGCTCAAGGTGAATCAATGTCAGACTTCAACAATGTTACCCGCGTAAAACTTGACGTCTCCGCCTGGAACCAAGAGCGGTACTTCGGTTTCGGAATGCCCCTCCAAGGCCAACCGCTATGGACCGACCAGAGCAAGGTCTATTTCCACGGCACCTAACTCAAACAGGCGTCACTACCCGAGCCCGAAATCGGCGACACCCTTGAGGTCGTGGTGGCCCACGATATACAGGGCCGCCCATATGCCGCTCGGATATTTAATCTGTTCCGCGACGACGACCACGACCTTCAGTGGGAATATCGCGAGATCGAGAAGCTCAACATTAGCGATAAGGAGCGGGAGACCTATCGTGTTTTGGCCAGGGAATCGCGGTCCACTCTAAACGGGGTCGACCGACGCCTACCGCTGAACCACCATGAACTTGCCGAGCTAACTGGGTTGCCAGCACACGAGGTCTCCGCGCACTTATCGACGCTGCATAAGTGCGACTTAGTGTCGCGGGAAAAACGCCGTCGGTCCGGGTTCAGGCTCCAAAACTACTACTGGCTTCGTTGCGATGATGCTCTCCCCGAGGTGTTGGTGACTTCGCTTGACCAAGACGATCCCCAAGCATTAGCCGACGAAGCAGCCCTGTTGGAGGACCCCAAGTACCGGAGGATCGCCCTCTGTGCGGTCTACCGAGCGAAGCGTGATGAGATGCAAGCAGAGCACGCGAATAAGGTCTTCGATAAATGGGTTCGCTGAACCTCAGCGCCTACTTAGCGGAAGCGGACACGCTCGTTAGCGGCGAACGCCAACAAGAATATGGCCCACCCGATAAAAACCTTGATGACATCGCTCGCGGGTGGCGGGTGCTGTTGGGTTGTCCTGTGACCCCGCGCCAAGTCGCTCTCTGTATGACATGGCTGAAATTGGCACGTTTATCGTCGCCATCAATCAGCGAGACCGTTGCCCATGACAGCATCGTCGATGGCATCGGTTACCTGTCGATTGCAGGGGCTCTTGGACCGGGCGCAGGCCGCTCTAATGACGTTTGATCTCAACAAAACCGGCGAGGGAGGCGCGTCGGGTAGATGGAGTTATTGCTATGAACCAATCCGTTAATTCATATCCGGCGGGAGTAGAGCCCGCCTACGTTGACGAGAAGGCGGCAGCGCGAATCGTCGCCATGAGCGTCAGCAAATTACAGAAGCTCCGCGCCGCCGGTGACGGCCCGCCCTACAGCAAGGTGGGACGGCTCGTTCGGTATCGTGCGGAAGACCTGCATACATTCATGCGGGATAAGTTGGCCACTAGGAGGGGGGACGATGAATAACGTCTTTCTTCGGCCACAGGAGGTCGCGCAGCGACTTCAAATTTCGGGGTCGACCTTGCAGAAGATGCGAGTGCAGGGGACGGGTCCAAAATTTATTAAGCTAGCGGACGGCAAGAATGCCGCCGTTCAGTACCACGAGGTCGATGTCGACGATTACATCGCCTCTCGACTTCGCCGAGACTCATCGAGCTCAGAGACCATTCGTCGGTGGTGTAAAGAGTTCAGAAAAATAGCAGATGCCCCACCCAAAGGTCGCAATTCTGTAATTATCGGGGGCTACCGACACGCTACTCACGCCTGGACGATCTACAGAGCAGCCAAAGATGTTGAGGAGGCCAAACCCTATTTTGGCGAGGAAGCAGCAACATTCATTTTGAGCCAGATTATTCTCACGACTCGCGACACCCGGGACCCAGAGGAGACCTACGAAGGTGAGTAGCTTGGCTAATGCCGTTCCGCATCGAGTGCGTAACCCGCGCCGCGAACCGTACGGATTAAGTCTTTGCGACCGTGTGCGTTGAGCGCCCTTCGCAACCGGCGAATGTGAACATCGACGGTACGCTCTTCGACATACACGCCCCGCCCCCATACGAGGTCGATCAGCCACTCGCGAGAGAATACACGGAGCGGTCGCTCCATTAAGACGCGGAGCAAGCGGTATTCGGTCGGGCTCAAATGGACGGGTTGGCCGGCACGCATCGCTTTGTGTTTGGCGAGATCAATGACGATATCGTCATATTCGAGCGTTTCGGCGACGCTCGCAGGATTGGTGCGGCGCATTAAAGCCCATAGTCGCGCCACGAGTTCCCTAGGCGAGAACGGCTTCACGATATAGTCATCGGCACCCGTCTCGAACCCACGAAGACGGTCGGCTTCTTCGCCACGCGCGGTCAGCATGACGATGGGCAGCTCGCGGGTTTTGTCCTTGGCACGCAGCTGACGGCAAATTTCGATCCCGGATATTTCCGGTAGCATCCAGTCGAGCATAACGATGTCGGGCGTTTCCTCGTCAACCATCAAGAGAGCCTCGTCGCCATCTCTGGCTATACCAGTGCGGAACCCCTCAGCCTCAAGGTTGTATTTCAGGAGCTCGATCAAGGGCGGCTCGTCCTCGACGATGAGGACGTACGGCCTTGGGCCTCCATCGGCGGCTCGCATCGTCACTTTCCGCCCCCGTTTTCGCCCGCGACTACCGTATACGCTGTGTTGTCGCCCTTGGGCCGGTCGTCCGTCGGTGGGGCGCCATGCGCTATGAAGTGGATTTGTTCGGCGATCGATGTGATGTGGTCGCCGATGCGTTCGATATTCTTGGCGATGAAGAGGAGGTGCGTACAAGTACCGATGTTACGTGGATCTTCCATCATGTACGTCAACAGCTCGCGGAACAGGCTCGAATGAATCTGGTCCA
>MDTE01062417.1_pt1 | contig 11395 bp, 10 predicted proteins | sample 811231 | NCBI WGS metagenome assembly MDTE01 (sample SAMN05326651, study PRJNA326480) | marine metagenome | isolation source: seawater | place: Indian Ocean: Red Sea | collected 2010
CGTTAGTAATTTGACCACCTGTGCTGATAGTTACACCACCATCAGTTGTTGTTGACATGGAAAATGATATTGTTCCACCAACATGACCTTCTGAGTTACCTTCTGCATCAACATAAACTGCGTTTGCAGAACCACTCACTGAGATATCTGCATTTGCAGCTGTTGAAAATAATGCAGCTGAAAGAGCAGAAATCGCTAATAGTATTTTTTTCATAATAAAATCCTTTCTTATTATTAGATCTAATACAAGGGAGATATTAATGATTTATTATATAATTAAATGATTTTTAGATTGATTTTAAAATTATTGTCAATTATGTTGCATTTATGCAACATAATAAAATTAGCTTAATTTATAGCCAAAAAAGGTATCAGATTTGTATTCAAATCCCCTTTTTTCCCAATATTTCCTTTGCATAATAAGCGCATCATAAAACTCATTCTTATGCTCTAAAAACTCTTTTTTTTCAATAGATTTACTATGCACATCTGTGCCAATTTGCCGAATACTTGCCGTTTGAGAGAAAAATGACTTTCTTTTTTCTTCATTAAAATCACTTTCGATACTTAAAAACCGATAGATTTCCTTTTGATGATGATCTGTGTCTTTGACTAATTCCTCATATTTAATGTCAAGAATATTTTCATTTGATTTTATTTGATCGTTCCAAAAAATATTTATTGCTTCAAAATTAGACATGAAAACAGCAATATTGAAAAAACTTGCACTGTAGGGAATGTTTGTAACGTATCTTTGCTTATAAAGTGATATAGCTACATCCCAAGGGTCTCTGAAAGTCCTAATAATTTTAGAATGAGGTAATATTTTTAACAAGTAACCAATAAACAAAAAGTTTTCAGGTAGTTTATCAATAATAAATTTAAAATTTCCTCTTAAGTAATCAGTTCTACTTAAGTACTTCTTTTTAAAATCTTTAAAAAACTCGATCGACTCTTTTTTCTGGCTGTTAACATACTCGTTAATTAATTTAAATCCGCTTAATAGCTCTCCTCCACTCGTGGCATCGTTACATGAACCTATGATTGACTCTATTAGTGTAGTCCCGGATCTTGGTGTTCCTAAAATAAATATATTATTCGAACCTTCCTCGGATTTAATGTTAGTATCAGATACAAAATTTTTATAATGATTCATAATGTCCACTATGCTTTTTTGATATTCAAAAGAATTATATCTTAGAGAATTCATAGTTTCCTTGTTGCCTAAATGATAGAATGTTTCAGATTTATTCTTATCTACATTTTGATAACAAATAGCTAGCCCAAAATAAAGAGGATGCACATACCAAAATCTATCTAATTTATTTTGAAAAGATTTATCATTAATTGCAAATTGATTTTCTGCTTTCTCTAATAATTCTTTATCAATAAGTTTTGCATTAATTGTCGCTAATAAATAAAAAATATCTGGATGAAATTTTTCCTTTAGTATATTTTTCAACATTTCCCCACTTTCTTTATCTCTATTTAATGCGACATTAATTTCTGTTTTTAATTTAATTGCATTTGGAAAGTGCAGAAAGTTTTTATCTGATGACTCATTAATTTTTTCTAAAGCCACATTTATTAATTGAATTGCTTTTTCAAATTTTCTCAGCTTTAAATAAATTTCTGCAGGGACAGTATAACACAATGGTGAGCCCGGATTGATCTCAGTTGCTTTATCGTACATTAACAAAGAGCTCTCGAATTCTTCAATAGATTTTAATGAAATTCCCTTATTTACATAATAATCAAAATCTTTTTCTGCAGAATTTACCTCGTAGTACTCATCTAGAACGGTGATGGCACTATTAAAATTACTCTTTTGAATATGAAGGTAAGCAAGAACTTTAACAATATCTTGGTTTTTTTTATTTAATTTATAAAGCTTTTTCGCCTCTACGTAGGCTTTATCTATATTTTTTAATTTGATTAAATTGTGTAGTTCTAAAATTTCTTTTTGCATGGTTTTAATATATAGATAAAGGATAAAATGTCTTTTTTAAATAAATTTCAGTATCACTATCACAGTAAACAACTAGATGCGTTATTTAATAGTGAAAGTTATTCAGAATTACTATCTTATTTAGAAAAACTTCCCAATGATAAAAAGACGTTTCACGATCTTTCTTTCAAGTACGTTAACCATGCTATTCACAGTCTGACAGATGACGTATCTAATAAAAAAATAATATGGATAAACTCTTTTCTAAATGAAGATAAAAAATATGTCTTATCATTTTTGGAAAATTATTTATCTAATTTCGATCCCTTGAGACAAACAATAAAATCTTATCAATATGAAATTGACAAAATATTGTTAAAGTCTGAAAAGGTAGATTTCAATACTTTAATTAATCATTCTTATTTTTTTCAATGGATGATCATTAACAAACAAAAATCTCCATATAAATTTATATCAAATAACCTACCTTTTTTTTCAACTGAAAAAAATTTTAATTTTTCTAAACCTAATATTACTCAAGCTTACGTTTATATAATTAACCATCCTTATGAAGTTTATAAATTCATAAAACGAAATAATAATAATGACCAAGAAATTGCAAGAAATATTTTTCTAAATCTTGATCATAAAGCATCTTTTAAAGAACATACTAATTCTAGTTTTTATCTATCTAAAAAAGGCTGGCATATAAATACACAAAGTTGGACAGATCCGAATGTTATAAATTCTCTAAAAGGAAAGATCATATCTAAAAAAGAATTACAAGATAATAGCTATGATGTTTTAAGTTCAATTATCCTTCATCTTATTCAATCGGGCGTTGATATGGATTTAAACTATGATTTGATAGATAACTTTATTAAAAAAAATCCTCCCATACATGATGATTTAAATGATGAAATTTCATCTAAGGAAAGAAAATTTCTCGATAAGTACGTCAAAGATATTATAGAGAGCTACGATCCCTTATAATTAATGACTATAAATTATGATCAATTAAGCGATATTGAAAATACTCTAAAAAAATTTCCTAATGCAAAATTACAAATCGTAACTAAAAATCGTGATGTAAAAATCGTCAATGAATTAATTGATAAGGGATATTATTTATTTGGTGAAAATAAAGTTCAGGAAGCTCAAGAAAAATTTAAAATTATTAATGATCCTAGAGTCGAATTACATCTTATTGGCCCACTTCAAACAAATAAAGTAAAAATGGCTCTAAATATTTTTCACTGTATACAAAGCATCGACAGAGAAAAATTAGTTAACGAAATTTCTAAGAATTTTTTAAAAGAAAAATCAAAAACAAAAAGCTTTTACATTCAAATTAATATTGGCAAAGAAAGCCAAAAGTCCGGGGTATATCCTGAAAATCTCAAAGATTTATATGAATTATGCATTGAAAAAAAACTCTTTATTAAAGGTTTAATGTGCATACCACCTTTTGATCAACCAAGTGAAGATTTTTTTAATGAAATGAAATCTTTAAGAGATAACTTAAACACCAATTTAGAATTGAGTATGGGTATGAGCAGTGATTATAAAGTTTCATTAGAATGTGGCTCAAGCTTAATAAGAGTTGGATCGAGAATTTTTAATTGAAAAAATTATTAATATTCATTTTATTTCCTCTTAATTTTTTATATTCAGTTGAGGTCACATGCAATTTTGAGGAGGTTTATCAAAATAGTGAGATACAACAAGGTATTTTTTTTATAAAAGACAAAATGCTACGATACCAGTATTATGATCAAGATCTTTTCACAATTATAATTAAGAATAACAGTTACTTTCTAATAAATAATCGTACCAAGGTTGTTCAAAATCTTAAAGAAAAGACAGAGTCCCTTGACCAATTAATTGAAATTGTCTCAGATTTTCCAAATATTAAGAACATTTATAATAATAATGGATTGGCTGTAAAAATAGAAAAAAGCTCAAATAAATTTATCAAAAGAGTTTCAATTAAATCTCAAGAAATAAATGTAAGTATTAACATCATGAACTGTAAATTTAATGAAATTAACAAAAAGTATTTTAGACACTTTAATTTTGAAGAACACGGTATTTGGTAATTGATTAAATTAGTTTCCAATAACCCACTTTTATATAAAACAGTATCCAATTATTTATTACAAAAAAATATATTACTTTCATCATTTAGTAAAAATCATCAAATAATTATTGATATTCATGTAGATGATAAAACTTTATGCATCGACATTAATGGATATAAAACTGAAATTACCATACCAATCGATATTAATATTTTAAATTCAGAAATTTTAAAAAATATAATTGATATTAATTTTCCACTAGGTAAACATAAATATTTTCCTTACAAAAGAATAATAAGTCATAAAAGTAATAAATCACTTTTAAGTGACATACAAAATTTGATCATTAGTAATTTAGTAATAAGCGATGGAGGTCTTGATAAAGATCATCTATACAACTTAATCTGGAAAAGAGATAAATCAATTTATATTAACAAATTAGATACTCATTTGACCAATTTAAAAAAAAAGTTACATCAAGAATTAGATTTAAAAATAAATTTTCATTCTCATAATAAAAAACTACAATTATTGATTGATTAGGATATCTCTCTTGCCAGCATGATTGGGTGGTGACACGACGCCACGTTGCTCTAAAGCCTCCATGATTCTCGCTGCTTTATTATATCCAACTTGAAAGTTTCTTTGTAAAAAACTGGTTGAAGCTTTATTAGTTTTTTTTATAAGATCAATTGATTTTGTGATCAATGCTTCATCTTCATCGCTCAAATTATCAAAATTTTCATCATTATTTTTAATTATCTCATCCAACTCATCAAGATACTTGACCGTCTGACTTTTTTTAATTTCTTTTATTAGTTTATTTACCTCATTATCCGATATAAAGGCGGACTGATAGCGAATTATGTTACCTCCATTCTTGGACATCAACATATCACCATTTCCCAATAACTGTTCAGCACCAATTTCACCTAGAACAGTTCTGCTATCATATTTGCTTGCGACTTGAAAACTTATTCTTGATGGAAAGTTTGCTTTTATACTACCTGTAATAATATCTACGCTTGGACGTTGAGTTGCCATAACAACATGTATTCCGCAAGCTCTTGCCATTTGTGCTAACCTTTGGACATAATGTTCTACTTCTTTACCTGCAGTCATCATTAAATCTGCCATTTCATCGATAAAAACTACAATGTAAGGCAGTTTTTCAATAGACCTCTCATTGTACCCTTCAATACTTCTCGTATTCTCTTCATTCATGAGTGAGTATCTCCTCTCCATTTCTTTACACACCCATTTTAGAGCTATGATTGCTTTTTTTGGTTCCGTAACAACTGGGGTCAATAAATGAGCAATGTCATTATACACGCTCAGCTCTAACATTTTTGGGTCAATAAGAATTAGACGTAAGTCTTTTGGAGAAAATTTATACAAAATACTAGCAAGTAATGTGTTAATAAATACTGATTTTCCCGAACCAGTTGTGCCAGCAACCAAAAGATGGGGCGTTTTACTCAAATCTATTACTTCAATATTTCCAGATATATCTTTACCAATACATATTGGTATTTTTGATGAAGTATTTTTAAAATTTTCGTCACTTAAAAGTTCTTTTATGGTTACTGCTTCTCGTTGTTCATTTGGGACTTCCACACCTAAATACTGAGTTCCATAAATTTGTGCAATACGTACCGCACCAACTCCCATGCTCCGAGAAATATCGTCGGCCAAATTAATAATTGTATTAATTTTTATTCCCGCTGCTGGCAATATTTCAAATAGTGTTACAACTGGGCCATGCTTAACGTTTATAACTTGTATTTCTATATTGAAATCTAAAAAAACCTTTTCTAAAAGGCTCGATTTTGTCTTTGTATTTTCTTTGTCTAATTTCTTTTTTGATGAAAGGTTATTTGACTCTAATATTTCAAGTGACGGAGATAAATAATTTATAGTTTTATCTGTCTGATCGATTTCATATCCTTCATTTAAATCACTTACTTCTTTTGAACTACTTGAGGTTATATTATTAATTATGGGATCTTTTCTTACTTTTGATTTCTGACTAACATCCAAATTATTTTTATTAAATATTTTTCTAAATTCAATATTAGGAAATTTAATAAAACTAATTATATTTTGTGAGTATATGTAAATCAAAAAACCCGCGAATGAAAGAAAGTAAGCTATGTATCCAAAATCATAGATTATATAAAGCTGTTCAGCAAAAACCCCCCATGTCTCTATTGATTCAATAAACAAAAAATTTATGTCGAAATGTATTAACGACTGTGGTATTAAAATTAAACTTATAAAAAAAAATAATAATCTTATAAAAATGTATTTAGGCGACTTTCTAAATAATACTAAAATAGAATAAATCAAAAAAAATAAAATTATTAAGTATCCTAATATTCCAAAAGTGTAAAAAATAAAACTTGCATAATATGAACCAAAATCACCGAAAAAATTCTGACTTTTATGACTACTAGACGTTAAAAAAGAATTATCATTTATGTCAAATGTTAATAATGCTAATAGTGATGATGCAGAAACTATGAAAAGCAAAAATGAATAAATGTATTTTAACATTTGATATATTTTTTCTTTAAAGATTTCAGGAATATAGCTATTGTTCATTATCTTTTATAAATATAGGCGTCAAAATGAAAAATAAAATAAATAATTATGATTTTTTAATAGTTGGTGCTGGTCTTATCGGAGCAATTGCAGCATTGGCATTAATCCAAAAAAAATTCAAGGTTTTAGTAATAGACAAAGATAACAAATTAAATAAAGACAATAGAACACTTGCGGTAAATGCAAACTCAACAGATTTTTTAAAAAAGCTTGGCATTTGGAATTTACTGAAATCTCCCCCACAACCAATAGATAAAATAATTATAAAAGATGATATTAATCCAAAACCTCTTATTTTTGAAAATGATGATGAAACACTGGGAAATGTGATCTTAAATAAAGAGATTTATGAAATTGCTCGGCAGAAATTAAAAAATTTAAATATTTTAAAAGTTGATAATTCAATTAACGTCAGTGATATTTATCCGAATAAAAATATTTGTATAAATAACTACAATTATAATTTCAAAAAAATAATAATCAGTATTGGTAAAAGTGTTTTATCTGACATATCTCATAAAAATATTATTTTAAATGACAAACACTTTTCTTATGTTGGTTTTTTTAGGCATGAAAAAGATCATTATAATATGGCATATGAATTTTTCACTAACGCCGGTCCTTTAGCAATTTTACCAGCACCCGCTGATCACAAAAAAAAATCTACATTTATTTATTCCTCAAAAGAAAAAATAAATAAAATCCAATTACAAAAACTCATTTTTAATAAAGTTATAAAATCTCATGGAAAATTAATTTTTGATAAATCTCTGTCTAAATTTCCAATTACCCCTCACCTAACAAAAAACAACAGTAGATTTATTTATATTGGTGATAGTCTTAAGTCTATACACCCAGTTGCAGGGCAAGGTTGGAATCTAGGTATTAAAGATATCCAAACATTATGTAATTTATTAAATCAATATCCTTTAGACACAGAAAATTTAAATTCCCTTTACTATGCTAGAAGATTTGTCGAAAGCTCAATATATCTAAGTTTTACCTCTGTATTAAATTATTTATATGAAAGTAAAAACACTTTTAGTACAAAAATTATTAAATTAGGTTTTACAGGTTTAGGAAAAATTAAATTAGCAAGAGATATATTTATCAAGCAAGCGATGGGAAGAATTAATTTAATTGATTAGTGTTCTTATTACTGACAACTTGAAACGTATTTAGATCAAGAATTGAGTTTATAGTAGTTATTCTTGTTGATATGTTGGGTGACTCGAGTATTGCCTGTTTATCTATTTTATTAAATGGAGCTAACATAGCCAAAGTTGATAAAAGTTGTAAATTAGATGTTTCTGCTAAAACATCCTTGTCTATATCCAATTTTTTCATTTTAAAAAAATTAGTATATTTTTGGATTAACTCTGTTCTATCAACGCTCGGCTCCATATTATTTAAATCTGATAGATAATCTTGGCAATCAACAGTCGCTTGATAGTATCCTCTTTGAGTAAGGTTCCTCTCATGTAGTACAAATCTACATACACCCTCAAGATTTAAAACTAATCTATAGTCTGGCGTTTCAATGTAAGAGGTTATTTTACCAATACAACCCATTTGAAATAATTCGTTATTATTATTTTTAGGTTGAATTATTCCAATCATCCTATTTTTTTTGAGACTGTCTAAGGTCATTTTTATGTATCTCTCTTCAAATATATTAAGTGGTAACTTACCAAAGGGTAGTAACAACACGTTATCTAGTGGAAATATTGGTACAGAACTCGGTATGCTTTTTGAGTCAATTTCGAACAGTTTTTTTATATTATCGTCCATTATTTAAACATCATGCTTGATAATTTTTTTCGAGCACTTATCACATTTGGATCATTAAAACCTAGAAGATCAAAAAATTCTAGTAGTTTTTTCTTAGCAGCTCCGTCATTCCAAGTTGGGTTTTGCTCAAAAAGTATTAACAGTTCATTAAAACCTCTTTCAGTCTCACTTGACGAGAGGTAATTGTTAGCTAGTTCAAAGCGAAGATCCATGTTTTGGGGATCTGAGTTTACTTTGTTAATAAGCTCATCATCTATTATTTCGCTTTTTCCTTTACTGGTAGTGTCAAAAAGTTTCTTTATTTTAGAAATATTTTCATCTTCTAGAATTTTTTCCTCTAAAGAGTCAAACATTTCACTTACATCATCATACCGTTTCAACTGAAGTAAGCATCGCAACATCCCAGCTATTATTTTTGGGTTTCCTGGATCCATTCCGGTTAAATTTTCAAAAAGTTCTAAGGCTTCTTCAAATTTTTGTTCACCAAAAATTTTATCTGCTTCTTCAATGAGTTTTGGTATCTCATTGCCAGGTGCAGCCTCAATCATTTTATTGACCATCTCTTCAATTTTGCTTTCTGGTTGTGCACCTTGAAATGCGTCTATCGGTTTGCCATCAACAAACCCGTAAACAGTAGGTATGGATTGAATATTTAGTTGAGATGCAATTCCTTGATTTTCGTCAACATTAATTTTTGCAAGAATAACTTTACCTTCTTTTTTATTAACGACATTCTCCAAAATAGGTGTTAATTGTTTGCAAGGCCCACACCAAGGAGCCCAAAAATCAACGAGAACTGGAGTAGTTTTCGATTTTTCAACTACATGTTCGACAAATTGATCCTGATTTATGTCAATGATATTTCCCATTACATATAATAATTAATATTAGTTGTCTAAAATTCAATAGTAAAATTAATACAATTCGTATGTTAAGATTATTTATTGAATTATTTTTAGATTAGAATTTATAAGTTAAATGTGAGACTTTATGAATAATAATTATGGTCCAGATAAATTTTTAATTAACGAACTTATTTTAAATTATCAAAATAAAAATTATACAAAAACTAAAAATATTGCTGAAAAGATAATTAAATTATTTCCTAACTATTTTCTCGCTTGGAAAATTTTAGGATTTCTTTTATTTCAAGAAAATAAAATAAATGAGTCTATCAGTTCTTTTAACAATGCAATAAAGCTCAACCCAAAGGATTATGAAACTTATAACAACTTAGGTAGGGCTTACTTGGTTATTGGTAAATTAAATGATGCTGAGACAGCTTTTTTTCAATCAACTTCTTTGAAAAGTGATTATTTTCCAGCTCAATTTAATTTAGCTATGACATATGGCAAACTCGGTAGATTGATTGAAGCAGAAGAAGTTTATAAAATTGTTATTGAACTAAATCCTAAATACGCGGAGGCTTATTATCATTTAGGTAATATTTTTGTTAAATTAAATAAACCTGATAAGGCAGAAAAATCTTATAAAAAAGCAATCGAAATCAAACCTGACTATTCAATTTGTTTTAACAATTTAGGTGTTGTTTATTGGGGTATGGGTAGGTTTGAAGATTCTGAGAAAAATTACAAAAGGGCTATCTCTATAGATCCCAATAACTTAGATGCTTATTGTAACTTAGGTGTTACGCTTCAGTACATGTGCAAGTTTGAGGAAGCAGAGGATAATTATAAAAAAGCTATAAATATAAATCCAAATTATCCAGAGGCCTATAGTAATTGGGCACTGACTTTAATGTATAAAGGGTCTTATAAAAAATCTTTTGAGCTATCAGAATGGAGATGGAAGACTAAAAATAATAAAAATAAAAAGTTTGAAACAAAAAAACCTCTTTGGAACAATGAGAATAATAAAATAATTTACGTTTGGAGAGAACAGGGTATAGGAGATGAAATTATGTACTGTTCAATGATTAATGAACTAATTGAAGAAAAATCTGCAAAAATAATCTTAAACTGTGATAAAAGACTCAAACCTCTTTTTAAAAGATCACTTAATAATGATATTATTTATAAGGATGATACAGCTATTTCAGAAAGTGAGTTTGATTGCCATATTCCAATGGCATCTCTTGCAAATTTCTTTAGATCGGATACTAAAAAATTTAAAAAAAATTTTAATGGATACCTCAATTATAATAAAGATAAGACTAATCAAATTAGATCTACTTTAACTAAAGATATCACTACTAAAATTATTGGTATTAGTTGGAAAACCGCTTCAATCAAAGAGCTGGCTCAATTTAGAAATATTGCTCTTAAAGAATTAATTAAAAGTATCAATGGACCTAATGTAAAATTAGTTAACATACAATATGGTAATACGACTGAAGATATCTTAAAATTAAAAAAAGAAATTGATATTGATATTGTTACATTTGCTGACATTGACAATTTTAATGACATAGATGGCCTTGCATCATTAATGGCTGCATGTGATGTAATTGTTACTATTGATAATTCCACTGCTCAATTGGCTGGGAGCCTTGGATTGAATACTAAACTTTTGCTGTCTTCAGCACCAGATGTGCGTTGGGTTCATAAAGGGACAAGTTGTATTTGGTATAACTCAGTAAAAATATATAGACAAATAAATTTAGGTGATTGGAGCGAACCACTTAAACAACTAAAACAAGATTTAAACAATTAAAATTGGTTCCATAATCTTTGGAAATATAATTTAATTAATGATCTATATTGCCTTGAATATGCAAATATATATAATTTTCTCGCGTAAATAGAGATTGACAGTGGACTTTATATTAGAATGAAGATAACTATTCTTAACACTAATATTGCTATTAAGCGGGCGTAGCTCAGGGGTAGAGCGCAACCTTGCCAAGGTTGAAGTCGAGGGTTCGAATCCCTTCGCCCGCTCCAAAAACAAAGTGTTTCACTGTATTTTGAAAACTTTTTGCAATATATTTGCATTATAGTTTTACTTTTTA
>MDTE01202353.1_pt1 | contig 11395 bp, 8 predicted proteins | sample 811231 | NCBI WGS metagenome assembly MDTE01 (sample SAMN05326651, study PRJNA326480) | marine metagenome | isolation source: seawater | place: Indian Ocean: Red Sea | collected 2010
CGGATACATGGATGACATGCTGGCGCTTGCTGATGAATACCCCGACGTCGTTTTTGAACACGTTTCCGGTTACAAGATGAATGAAACAAACTTCGGAAACACCTTTGGTCGCATGTATGAGCCTCGCTACTTATCCGGCATGGTTGCTGGCTCAGCAACAACGTCAAACCTAATTGGCTACGTTGCTGCGTTCCCGATTCCAGAAGTAATCCGCGGAATCAACGCTTTCACACTTGGTGTTCAAGCAATTAACCCAGACGCTGAAGTAGAAGTGATTTGGACAAGCACCTGGTTTGATCCTGCAGTGGAGGGCGATTCAGCTCAAGCGTTATTGGACAAAGGCGCTGATGTGATCGCTATGCACCAAGACTCAACCGCTGCTGGTGAAAAAGCTGAGGCGGCTGGAGCACGTTGGGTTTCCTATAACACCGATATGAGTGAATTTGCTCCTGAAGCGTTCTTGACGGCACCCGTATGGAATTGGGGTCCGCGATACGTACAAATTATTGAAGCGGCACAAGCCGGCACCTATGCGCCAAGCGCATACTGGGGTTCAATGGCTGAGGGCATTGTTGATCTAGCTCCAATTGCGAGCGATGTCGACCAAGGAGTCGTAGATCAGGTGATGGAAGCGAAAGCCGCAATCATTGCAGGTGACCTGCACCCATTCACTGGTCCTATCAACGACCAGGACGGAAATGAGGTTCTCGCCGCCGGTGAAGTCATGGATGACGGCGCAATGCTAGGAATGATGTTCTTCGTTGAAGGCGTAATCGGATCCACAGGCTGAGTTAGCCAATCTAAGAACAACGTTTAGCGGCGTCGGCGCGAAGTATTCACGTCGACGCCGCTATCGCGTTCTGACAACCAGAATTTTCTTGTTATGAACCAGGCTGCATCTACGATCAACGACTCCACATTGGCAGTGGAGCTATCTGACGTTTGGAAGTCTTTCCCAGGCGTTACAGCAAACGCTGGAGTCAACCTGAACGTACGAACTGGGACCATTCATGCCCTCTTAGGGGAAAATGGGGCTGGAAAATCGACCCTAATGAACATCCTGGCCGGGGTATATCGACCAGACAATGGCGAACTGAAGATTCACGGTCAACCTCACCAGTTCCGGAATCCCGCTGACGCCCTCAACGCTGGGATAGGAATGGTCCACCAAGAGTTCCGGTTAATCCCATCTTTTTCAGTAGCCGAAAACGTAATTCTAGGGTCGGCCGCGAGAGTGCTACGCAACAAACAAGTTGAGTTAGAAGTTTCAGAACTAGCGGAGCGTTTTGGACTCAAGGTTGATCCTTCACAACCGCTTTGGCAATTGTCTATGGGCGAACGCCAAAAGGTAGAGATATTAAAAATTCTTTGGCGCAACGCTCAAGTATTAATTCTCGACGAACCGACGACCGTATTGACGCCGAGCGAAGTTGATGAACTGGGCGAAATCTTGACAAAAATGGCGGAAGATGGCAGATCCATCATCTTCATTAGCCATAAGTTGCACGAAGTTTCGGGCATATGCGATGAGGCAACCGTACTGCGCCAAGGAAAGACTGTCGCAAGTGCCCTACCAATTGAATCAACTGACCAGCGCGAGCTAGCCCAATTAATGGTTGGCACTTCCGCTAGCACCGCTGACAGACCCGAACCCAATACTCCCGGGGGTCCTTTACTAGAACTTGATCGGTTAAGCGCCTTAGGAGATCGCGGGCTTGAGGCCTTCTCCAACCTCACTTTTCAAGTCAACGCTGGTGAAATCGTGGGTATCGCTGGTGTCGCTGGCAATGGCCAGCGCGAGTTAGCCGATGTGATTGCAGGGCTAAGGCCTTCCACCGCTGGTTCGTTGTCAATGAATGGCAGTGACATCACCGAAGCCAGTCCCCAATTTCGATTCAAGTCCGGGCTCGCATACATACCCGAAGATCGTTTAGGGGTTGGGTTAGCACCCAGACTGTCGATAACCGACAATGCGATTCTTCGGGTTTATCGCCAACAGCGTCGAGGCCCATTCATCTTGGCTGAAAAGGCATTGGCGTATTGCAAAGACATCGTTCAACGTTTTGGTGTTCGTTCAGCAGATCTTGACGGCCCTATTGCAGCGCTCTCAGGGGGCAACCTTCAACGCTTGCTGGTCGGCAGAGAACTTGATGGACAACCGTCGGTAATAGTGGCCTCGCAGCCAACACGCGGCCTTGATGTGCAGGGTGTTAAAGCAATACAAGAGCTCCTTATCGAACAACGTAATTCCGGTGTTGCCGTGATCATGATTTCTGAAGACTTAGACGAGTTATTAACTATTGCCGACCGGCTTCTAGTCATGGAAAGTGGGCTTATCCGAGGCGAATTTGATCCTCGAACTGCCTCGCGGGATGAGGTTGGGATGGCGATGCTCTCTGATGGACAGGCAACGACTGGAATATGAGACGACCACGCCTAAGTCTTCGAGAACAACCCTTACCAGGTGGCCAACCACTTGCTTTTGGGACTGGGTTGCTCATTGCTCTGATAGTTGGAATATTGCTACTACTCGCCGCCGGGCACGAACCCTTGAAGATTTACTCCCGTATGTTCGAAGCCTCACTCGGAGATCCAGATGCTTGGGCAAAAACAATTAACCGGGCAATCCCTCTCGGTTTAGCAGGACTCGCAGTGGCGATAGCAGGATCCATGGGGCTTTGGAACATTGGCGCAGAAGGCCAAATTATGGCGGGCGCTATCGCCGCCGCATGGGTTGCACGAATTGGAGGAGATTGGCCTGGCATCATCCTGATCGCGATGATGCTCATCGCCGCAGTAGGCGGCGGAGGGGTTCTGGCACTTGGCCCCGCGTTAGCCCGAGCAAAACTAGGCGTTAACGAGATCATCACGACGTTGATGCTGAATGAGGTCGCAATTCGTCTCGTCCAATGGTTGATACACGGTCCGTGGAAAGATCCCGACTCCTATAATTTCCCGCTCGCGCCGATGCTTCCTGACCAGGCTCGATTACCGACATTATTCAGCAGGGCTCATTTCGGTCTTCTCATAGCTGCTGCTGTTATTGTCATCGCTTCAGTAGCAGTCCGGTACACCGCATGGGGCTATGAATTGAGGATTGCTGGCTCTTCAGAAGCGACAGCTCGCTACAGCGGAATTTCGCTTTCCAAAAAAATATTGACGGTTCTTGTCTTAAGTGGCGCCGTCGCCGGGCTAGCGGGAGGCGTTGAGCTAAGTGGTACGGCTGATCGTTTAACTGAAACTATTTCCAACGGTTTCGGTTTTGCCGGCATCATCGTCGCTGCTCTGGCATTAATGCGCCCATCGGGTGTCGCGGTTGTAGCTTTGCTCTTTGGGGCCGTACAAATTGGGGGGCAGAGCATCCAAACATTGGGCGTTTCTTCTTCTGTTTCCACAATCTTGCAGGCCTTTGTCTTATTTGGGGCCATAGGAGCTGGCGTCTTTAGCCGTTACCGCGTTGTCCTTGATGCTGATACGCGTTCTTCGAACAAGGAGCTAAGCGATGACTGAGGCATCACTCATTGGGCTCTTTGTCGCAACCGTCTCTTTTGGCGCACTTCTCTATCTGGCCGCGCTCGGTGAACTGTTGGCTGAGAAAGCAGGTGTCCTCAATCTTGGTGTTGAAGGCATGATGGCAATTGGTGCTGTAACCGCATTCATAGTTGGAGTCGAGTTCAAGAACCCTTGGGCTGCGTTGCTGGTTGCGATGCTCAGCGGCGCGATCTTGGCGTCAGTACACGGTTTCTTTACAGTTGGATTAGGTGCCGAACAAGTTGTTTCTGGTTTGTCGCTAACCATCTTGGGTCTAGGGCTAGCGGCTTATTTGGGTAAGGATTACGTTGGTTTGCCTCCAGGAGCCGAATTAGTTCCAGTCGAATGGGCCGGCTTTTCCGATCTGCCCTGGGTTGGGCCAATTTTCTTTAACCAAGCTCCTATTGTCTATTTGGCTCTTCTCATGGGAATTGCCGTGAGCTTTGTCTTATCGAGTACACGCCTTGGCCTGGCTTTGCGAGCTGCGGGCGAGTCAGCATCATCTACAGACTCTGCCGGTCATTCGGTACTTGGTTTACGTTTATCTGCTGTCGCCGCCGGCGGAGCCTTAGCAGGGGCATCTGGTGCTTATCTGACCTTGAGCATCACACCCCAATGGGCGGAAGGACTCACTGCTGGTAGGGGTTGGATCGCGGTCGCTCTGGTCATCTTCGGAGCATGGCGCCCAGGGCGCGTAGGAATTGGCGCTTTGATCTTTGGTGGCACGCTCGCGTTGAAGACGCGTTTACAACCATTCGGGGTGGACTTTTCACCGATCATTCTTTCAATGCTCCCCTATGTGCTGACCCTCGCGATCCTTCTCATAATTTCTATACAGGCGCGTAAGAGGCCTTCTCCCGCCCCGTTTGGTCTGGGGCTGCCCTATCGTCGTGAAGAGCGCTAAATGCCATCTGAACCGTGATGCTCTCATTGAATGCGTACCGTCGTGCCGCAATTCGGACGGCACGGCCGACTATCTGCCGGTACTGTTCAGTGATCTCTACTTGGAGAAGCAAACCAGAGCCGAACGAAAACCAGGTCTCCTTGCGACGCGATTGGAGGACTAATGCAACATGCACACGCTGGACTTGAGAATCCGGAGTATTACGTTCCCGGGTTACCCGTTGATTATGTCGCCTCACGCTATGGCATACCCCAATCCGAAATCGCGAAGCTAGGTTCCGCCGAAAATCCACACGGCACGTCTCCCCTGGCAAAAACAGCAGTTGAAGCTTGTCTTAATGATCTCCATCTTTATCCGTCTTGGACCGCCGACCCATTACGAGAGAAAATCGCGTCAACTTACGGTTTTCAAGCTGAAGAAGTGATCTGTGGCGCTGGTGAAACAGAGATTTTGTCCTTAATCACGCGAGCATTTTGTCCTCCCGGCGACAAGATTCAAATGCCAGGTCCCTGTTTCCCTATCTACCATCTCTTTGCTGAGGCGGAGGGTCGGACTCCTGTGTTGGTTCACTCAGCCACCAATCCTGAAACGATGGCCTTGGAAGTAGACACCTACATCAACGCCATTGACGAGGACACCCGTGTGGTTTACGTCACCAACCCACATAGCCCGTCCGGCACCTGGCTTACCGAGGCGGAGGTTCGGCGAATCATCGAAGCTTCACCTAATGCATTAGTGGTGTTGGACGAGGCTTATGTTCACTATTCCGATACTGAGGGTTATATCCATTTGGCGTCGGAGTACCAAAATTTGGCTGTGCTGCGAACATTTTCAAAGGCATTCGGGTTAGCTGGCTTGCGCATCGGTTTCGGAGTCGCTTCTAAACAGATCATCAATGCTTTGCTGGCAGTTAAACCAACATGGAACATGGGTCAACTGCAGATTGCCGGCGGGATTGCAGCTCTAGACGACCATGCGCACGTCGAGAGAACAGTTCAAACGATTATCGAGAACCGCGATTACGTCCAAAATAGGTTTGGAGAACTCGATCGATTTCGGATGGTCGAAGGAAGCAGATCAAACTTCTTTTTAATAGAAATCCTTGATCCTGATACCGATTCCACAAAGGTCTTTGAGGGGCTTCTTGAGCGGGGGGTCATAGTGAAGGACGGATCAGTGTCGTTTCGCGGCTTACAAGATCGCTTTTTGCGGTCAGACGTCAATCTCAAACCACACATGGATCGTCTCATCGATGCCCTCGCCGACCTCCCTTAGTCAAACTGCTCAGCTGGCCAACTTTTTAACCCAACTGAACGGGTCAATTGACCGGCGCCTATTAGAACTCGCTACAGCAAGACTTGTCGATACCTCAGCAGTGATGATCTTTGGTTCCGAACAGCCATGGTCACGTTCAGTCATCGACCATTCACTGGCTTCGGGAGCAAGCGGGAATTGCACAGTTATAGGGCAACGTGAAGCAACAACCTCTGCAATGGCAGCATTGGCTAATGGCGCATCAGCTCACGCTTTTGAATTAGACGACGTCCACGAAGAAGCCATAAGCCATCCAGGAGCAGTCGTAATACCAGCAGCGCTCGCACTCGCAGAGGAACTGAACAAATCAGGCCATGATCTCCTCGAGGCAATTGTTATTGGCTACGAAGCAATGGGTCGCGCCGGCATTGCGGTTGGACCGGCCTCTCATATGTTGGCTGGTTTTCACCCAACATCAATGTCCGGTGTTTTCGGGGCTGCCGCCGCTGCGGGTCGACTCCTAAACTTTGACTCCTCGAAAATGAACCACGCCCTTGGGATAGCAGCTTCCTTAGCATCTGGGACGATGGAATTTGCCAGCTCAGGGGGCATGGCCAAACGACTCCATGCTGGAAGAGCAGCGGAAGGCGGTCTAACCGCCGCTCTATTGGCCGCCCGTGGTTTTGAAGGATCATTGGACGGTCTTGCCGGCAAATACGGTTTCTGCCGAATCTTTACCGATGAGCCGCAACTGGAACTGCTTACAGATCGCCTCGGACAACGCTGGATGCTGGACGAAATTACAGTCAAACCATACGCAGCCTGCAGTGACATCCATCCAATGATCCAAGCAACCATGCAGCTCAGAAGCGAATACCAATTTGAACCCGGCGATATAGAAAGCATCGAATTAGAGGGCCCAACGAAAGCTGCTGTACAGAACGATATGGACGGCACCACGTCAGTCATGGCGGCCCAATACTCTGCGCAATTCAACGTGGCTGCGGCACTGATCAGCGACCCAATCGACCCTGATACCTACCAACCCGAAAATATTTGCTTGCCGCAATTTGCCGCATTGCAGCAAAAAGTGACTTCGATTCGAGCCGCAGAAGAGTTCGATGCAACCTACGCATGGAAGATGGGCGGACGAGTAAGAATCAATCTGAGTAGTGGCAAGATAATTAGCGCAACGGTTCACGGCCAAAAAGGTTCAATGCATGATCCGCTAGAGGCATCTGAACTAGCGGCGAAATTTTCCCGCTTGACCCAGGGCCGTGTTAATCCCAAGCTGGAGGAGTTGCTTTGGAGTATCGGCGACGCAGAAGATCTGACGAGCCTCGCAGCCACATTGCGTCAAAGCACCAATGAGTAAGGCAACTCCGCGCTCAAATAGTTTCTAGCGGTAACCCATGAGCTAGCCGGCCTCCATTAAATACCGCCCTGAAGTCGGCCGAAGTCGCGCGATTTACGAGCGCTGCAACGGGATCAGTTACCGGAGCAAGGTTGTTTGTCGTCGTATCAACCAAAATAAGGTCCGCTCGTTTTCCTACATCAATGGAACCGCGAAGATCGTCAACATGAAGGATTCTCGCTGGGTTGATAGTAATCATTTTCAACATATCCACCGCCGAAGGGAAAGAGGGATCTTGTCTAATAGCCCGTATCGCTCTTGAGGCAAATTGGACTTCGGCTAACGGATCTGGTGAAGACAAAATGATGTTGTCCGTCGCTAGTGCGACATCCATTCCAGCTTCAAGCATCAAATCAAAGCGGGGAACTCCAAGGCCGATCACTGCATGATTACGCGGGCAACAAACTCCTGGTATCCGCGCGTCAGCGAGCCGCTCCATCTCATCCGAAGTAGCGAAGGTCAGATGAACCGCGAAGTCTGGGAGTAGATGATCTATGACTCTGTGAACGTCGCTTTGTCCAGTTCGTTCGATTGACACCTCACGGTACGGTGGCGACTCGGCCACATGGAGTGCCAATAAGGCATCTAAAGATCGCACATGCTCTCTTACTTGATTTAGACCTTCGTCCGTTAGGTCATTCGCTCCAACCAGTGAAAATCCAGCGCCATCTTCCACGATGCCGCTTATTTCGTCTAGGGCATCACCCGTCAGTGCACCGCTGTTAGTGGCTAACGCCTCGTCCGATTGCGGGGGATACTCAGCGAAACGCCCCAACGTCAGAGGTTGTATGAATTTGTCGGCGGCGACGCTTTCCAACATCAATACTCCCGGCCGGCCACCCTCGCGAAAGTCAACAAATAAAGAAGTTCCACAGGCAATCATCTGATCCAAAGTCCGACCAAGTTGTGTCTTGAGAAGATCAGCTGGTGCAACACCGAGGGCTTGATGCCGAAGTCCGTCTGGGGGCATAAAGACATCCCAAAAGGGCTCTCCAAATCCGACTTCTTTCAAAAATCCGTCAATCACATGTGTATGCGCATTCAGAAAAGCTGGACAAATAATTGTCCCCGATGCATCAAACTGAGTGATTTCCGATTCCTCATAGACTCCCGTACCCAATGCAGATACTCGGCCAGTTTCATCAACTCGAATCCAGCTGTCTTGCTGCGGGACAAGATCCGCTCCAATTAGTGCGGTTCCACCAACTAAGACAAATTCTGACATCACTACCTTCCTAGAATGCAAGTGTCCAGGAGTTAAACAGTTTCCGTGTAGAAGACTGTAACTGTTGCTACTAACCGCAAAAACGGCGCAGTCAACTATCTCGACTGCAGGGTTGTAGGGACAATCCGCGAAATCGCTACCCGAAGTGGGTTCGAAGCTATCCACATCATGTCCGGGGCCAGCCACGATGCCGTTTATGTCAACCGAATCGCATCCACCGGAATGCTTTGGACATGGTCTTTCTTACAATGGAGCAGAAGCGATCACAGAGAAGTATTCATCTGCGAGAGCTGAGATAACTCTTCACGCTAGATTGCAACTCACCGGGTGACCTTTCGCCTTCAGATTGCGATTCTTCAGATAACGAACTGCGCTTCATGACTAGTATGCGGGTCTGTTCTACTAATGCGTACCTTGGGGGGGCAAGATGCACAAGTTTGGTTTGATGATCAGTTCGGGAGCTCCGAAACGAGCTGGTGGGCCAGATCTGCCAAATGGTTTTGGAGATATGGTTGCACAGGCGCAGTGGGCCGAAGAAAAAGGCTTCGAATGCGTCTGGGTTGGAGAGGGACGGTTAGCCAGTAACGGGGTTATCCCGATGTCTGTGATCGCGGCATACACCAAACGCATAAAAATAGGCAGCGGTATTCTTCCTTATAGAACGCGCAACCCCGCCCTTCTTGCCGTGACTGCGAAGACCCTCGACGATTTAGCTCCTGGACGCATCCGATTGGGTCTTGGTGGCTGGTGGGAACCACTAGCTACCCGAGTGGGTTTACCTAACGACAAACCTTTAAAGGCAATGCGCGAAATCATTACCGTGGTGCGACAACTGCTGAACGGCGAGGAAGTCACCTACCAAGGTGAGTTTGTTGATCTTGACAGTGTCAAGTTTGACGGAGCAGCAGACGATTTTGGAAAGTCTTATCCCGTAGAAATTCATATAGGCGCTGTGCGCATGGGCATGTGTGCACTGTCAGGTGAAATTGCTGACGGGGTACTGCTCGATTTTCTTGTTCCACCGTCGTACAACGACGAAGCCCTCGCTGCAGTCCAACGAGGCGCAGAGAAATCTGGGCGGTCATTAGATAACTTTCAGGTACCGCAATTGATTGCCGTCTCCGTCAACAACGATGACCCACAACAAGGGATCGATGATTGCAAAGAGTTTCTTACCCAATACATTGCTCAACAACCTCACATCACAGAGTTCAGCGGTGCGGATGAAGACCTCGTAGCCAGAATTAAAGAGATCATGGGGTGGCCAGCAACTAAGGCACAGATACACGAAGCCATGAAACTTGTATCTAACGACCTGACTCAAAGTGTCGCTGCTTGCGGCACTGCTACCGACGCTCTTGATCGGATTTCCGAATGGGTTGATAAAGGTTGCACGGAACCAGTTTTAACTCCCCTTGGGCAAAACGCTTTTGGCACCCTTGAACAAATTGCCAATGCGGCAAACCTAGGTAATGTCTAAGGGTAGTGAGTAGTAACAATTCGGGGGACAACCCCAGACTCTCTGAAGAAGTAGACGATTCCTCGAGCTCCATCCAAGAGCGTTTACGAGCCGGAGCACGTCAGATTTTAGTTGCTTTCTTTTTGCTGGTGATAGCCGCTGCTCTTTGGGAACTGGCAAAGATAATCACCGGTACCAGCGATCGAACAATGCCTCATATTTGGGACACTCTGAGCTTTCTTGGGAGTACAACTTCACAAAACGAGAATTATTCATGGTTCTTATTTAAGAATGCTTGGTCCACAGCTAAGGCGAGTTTGATTGGTCTTCTCGTCGGAACTGCTTTTGGATTAGTCACTGGCACCTCGATAGCAAGAAGTAGATTCGTTGGGAATGGGCTGATGCCACTCATCGTCGCTGCTCAGGCGGTACCTATCGTGGCTATAGCCCCTGCACTCGTACTGTGGCTTGGCACCGGCGGAGTGACGAAGACTGTTATTACGACATATCTGACGTTCTTTCCCGTCACGGTCGCAACCGCACGCGGTATCCAATCAGTACCGCAAGAAAGCCACGAGTTACTCAGAACTTACGGCGCCTCTAAACGGACCAGTTTGAGAATTTTAGAGCTTCCATTCGCGTCACCTCTAATCTTCGTCGGCTTAGAAACCGCCGCAGCGTTTTCGGTAGTCGGCGCGATCGTCGCAGAGCTGCCGTTCGGTTCAAAAGAAGGCTTGGGCGTGGTGATTCTCACTTCTTGGCAGTTCTACATAACTGAGCCTCGGGCCCTGTATTGCGTTGCGTTGACTTCATGCGCTTTGGGAGCAGTTTTCGTTTTATCAGTCCGGTTGATGGCATATTTCGCCCTCGGCCCGAGATCTCAGGGAGAAGTACTCTAAATATGAGTGGGGAAAGTCAAAATTTCGGATTACGTGCCACACAATTAGGGAAGCGTTTCTCTAGCAAAGGTGGAGACGTTCAGGCCCTTGAAAATGTAGATCTAGAAGTCAAACAAGGCGGATTCATGTCGATTATTGGGCCATCGGGCTGCGGAAAATCGACCCTATTGAGAGCTTTTTCTGATCTCGTTGAACCTTCGACAGGTGAAATTTCCGTTAATGGAAAACTCCCTTCGGAAGCTCGTGCTGCGCGCGAATTCGGGGTTGTTTTCCAGTCCCCAAATTTGCTCCCGTGGCGAACAGTTCTCCGCAACGTGACGCTTCCTCTGCAAGTGATGGGCGTGGACCGTCAAACCAGAAATCAAACTGCCCAAGAAATGCTCGACTTAGTGGGGTTGGAATCTTTCTCTCGACATCATCCATGGCAATTGTCCGGTGGTATGCAACAACGAGTCGCTATCGCTAGAGCTCTATCTACTAACCCCAGCGTTCTTTTGATGGATGAACCGTTCGGGGCATTGGACGAAATTACACGAGACAGACTGAATCTCGAACTAATGCGAATATGGGGCAATCTCTCTGCCACTATTTTGTTCATCACCCACAGCATCACTGAAGCCGTGTTTCTTTCATCTCAGATAGCGGTTATGTCGAGTCGCCCAGGTCGTATCACCGAACTAATCGATGTCAATCTTCCGTATCCAAGAAA
>MDTE01118404.1_pt1 | contig 11394 bp, 12 predicted proteins | sample 811231 | NCBI WGS metagenome assembly MDTE01 (sample SAMN05326651, study PRJNA326480) | marine metagenome | isolation source: seawater | place: Indian Ocean: Red Sea | collected 2010
TCCGCAAATAGCACTTGAAGTATTTTTAACAATCATCTGATTTTTATCGGGGTCAGGTATTTGTATGACATCAAGCAACATATTTTTATTTTTGGTTGTGTGTATTGCTGCTATTGATTCAATCATGTAAACTTAGTTATTTTTTATAATTTGTTTTAAAGAATTAAAGATCTTTTTATTTGAAACTACAACATAGTCAACAATATTGTTTTCAATTTTACCTAATTCATATATGCATCCACTATCAATTGCTAATTTTAAGCCACCAAATAAATCCCAAGTCTTAATTTTAAAACCAACTAATGAGTCAATTTTTCCTTCAGCCATAAGTGTTAATGCATAAGCTGTAGAACCAATTCTTAAAGCCCCCATGGTATTATCATTAATTTTTCCAAATAAAGAATATTGTGAAGGTTTTTTTGAGTATTTTTCAGAGGAAAAAACAAAAACATTTAGAGTGTCTTTTAAATTTTCAACTCTTGAACATTTAATTTGATATCCATTCTTAAAACTTTTACCTTCATGTGTATAAAATATTGTATTTTGGTATGGTAAAGATACAGCTCCCATAAATAAATTTTTTTTATGTTTAAGACCAATTGAAATTGAGAAAATATCTATACCCTTTGAAAAATTTACAGTGCCATCAAGAGGGTCAATATACCAAGTATAATCACTATTATTCTCAATATTTTCACCCTCTTCAAGGATAAAATTATGTTTTTTATATTTTGATATAAGATAATTCAGTATTAATCTTTCAGAATTCTTATCAACTTCGGAAACTATGTCTCTAGAGTATTTAGACTTATTTTTGTATATTATATTTTTATTGTAAAAATTCATAACATGGTCAGTAGATATTTTTAAAGCATCTATAGTATTGGATAATATATTTTTAGAATTCATAACTTTTAATTTTTGAATTTTTAATTATATCCTTAATAGGATCAAATTTTTCAATGCCGGATATTTCTTTCATAGTTTTGTCAATTCCACTTAATTTAATCAAATTATTTAAATAAAGAGAATTATTGTCATTTTTATCACAATAAAAAAAAGCTGCTTTGATACCCATAGCAGTATATTTGTAAGGTAGTTTTAATCCAACTAGCATCCTCAAAGACAAAATTAACCTATTATCAGGAGCTAATTTTCTTATAGGATCTCTGGCAACTCTTGAAATAGGGTCAAATAATTTAGGATTATTAAATCTCTTAAGTTCTTTTTTCATATAATAATTTGCAAATTTTTTAGTAGAAAGTTTTTGTTTAATAATTGCGTTTGTAATCTCTGACAAACTATTTTTAACAATTTTAAATATATATTTATCTTTCATTGCTTGATGGATGAATTTATAACCATAAATCCAACCTAAATAAGCAACTATTGCATGAGGTGCATTATGAATAAATAATTTACAAATCCAATGTTCATAAAATTTCTTTTTGTTAGGAACCAAAATTTTTTTTTGAAAATTGAATTTACTTTTTTCTAAAACTAGATCTCCTGTTTCTGAAACTGTAGTTAATGGATCCAAATCTAACAGATGTTTAGGAGCAGTATTAGAAGATATAACATCGGGTATACCAAAAAAAATATTTTTTTTTCCAGTAAGATCTCTTAAATTTTGAGATGATAACTCATCATTTTCTAAAACAAAACAAGTGCCTTTAAAATTTTTTATAACTTCAGAAAGGGAAAGATACTCTCTAAGTCCTACACATATAAATACTAATTGAAAATTATTAATATCGAAAGAGTCTGATATGTGAAAAACACTATTAACATTTACATCTTGAAATATATATTTATTGTTTAGGGTAAATGCAGCGGAGTATTTTTTTCTTCTAAGTTTATCTATCAAATTTTCATTCTTATCCATAAATGATATTTTGTACCCAAGAGATTGAAATAATGGCGCTATATAACCTCTTCCTATTGCACCCGCTCCTATAATTAAAATATTAGCACTTTTATTTCTTGTCATTTTTTTTTAATAACCTTTTTAAAACTTTTCCTGATGGTCCTTTGGGAATATCTTTTACAATCTCAAAATCTATCGGTGTTTTAAATTCGCCTAAATTTTTTTTGCAAAAAATCATTAATTCATTGATATTAAAAGTAAAATTATTATCTAAAACAATGAATGTGTAAGGAACCTCTCCGTAAAATTCATTATAAATTGGAATTGTTGCTGACTCTGTAACTCCTTGAAAACTATTTATTATTTTATCAATTTCATTAGGGGATATATTAGTTCCTCCTTTAATTATTAAGTCTTTAGTTCTATCTATAAAGAAAAAGTAGCCATCACTATCACGATATCCATAATCCCCGGTTAAAAAATATCCATTTTTAAAAACATTTTTTTCATCTTTTTTAAGGTAAGTTTTGAAAACAGGATCTCCTTTTACACTAATTTGACCTGGTTCTAAGATTTTGCATTCATCATATTTAGAATTTAAAATCTTTACTTCATATTTTCCAAATGGCTTTCCAATACTTCCTATTTTTCGTTTAGAGGGGTCTTCAAAATGGCTAGCGCCTATCTCTGATAGACCATAAAGATTTAATAACTTTACATTAAATTTATTTTCAAACTCTTCTTGTTGTTCTTTAGGTAAAAAAGAGGAGCCACATCCACAAAAATGAATGTTATTAGATAAATTAGTAATTTTGTTAGTATTTGGATTTTTTAAGATTATGTTAACAATGCTTGGGACCATTTGAAAAAAATTTATATTAAAATCTTTGACAATATTCCATATTTTATCTTTTATTGACCAAAAATTTTTAACTATAAATACCTCTGAACCATTTATTAATGATGATTTAATTGAATATCTCAAAGCTGAGGTATGGAAAAGAGGAAGAAAACATAAGTGTTTTTTTACATTTTTAAATAAGTTTGATTCATAAACAGTGTAAATACCACTAATCATATTTTTATTTGTATAACAAATAGTTTTTGACTCATTAGTTGTGCCAGATGAAGAATAGTAACCAGCTATATCATTATCTAATATTTTTTGTTTTTTATAGTTATTTTCATAATTATATAATTCATCAATAAAAAATTTATTTATGAAAAATGTATTAGTTTTTTTTTTAATTTGCTTATAGCTATTCTCATTATCTATAAAAATAATTTTTGAATTAACAAAATTTAATTTCTTCATAATGTCTATTTCAGAGTCATTTGTTGATATTAAATAAAATATTGCACCAAACCTTATGCATGAAAAATATAAAATTAAAAACTCTACTTTATTGTATAAACAAATACTAATTACATCGCCTTTATTTAATTTAAGATTTTGAAAGAGATTACAGCACTTATTAACTAAACTATTAAAATCTTGGAAACTATATGATTTATTAAAATCATTTAGATATGAATTTAATGGTATTTTTTTAGATTGATACTCTAATAAATCAGATATGTTATTAACCATAATTTTATTAATCTTCAATTAACTCAATAAGTGATTTATCTCTGTTGTATATCCATATTGAGGGTTTGTTTTGATGACCGGCAGCTGGGTTGGGCTTTCCTAGAATAATTGAATTTAATTTTTGAAATTCTTTAATTGAGTCACTTAAGTTGTTTACAGTAAAAGCGGTATGATGAAAACCACCTCCAGTTTTTTTTAAAAAATTATGAACTTTTGATTTTTCATCAATCGGGCAAATTAATTCTATTTTTGTACTAACTCCCTCACCAGCATTTAAGAAAACAATATTTACACCATGAGCGGGCTCAATATATGCCTGCTTATATATCGAGGTTTTATATAGTTTTGTGTAATAATCAACACTGATTGATAAATCTTCAACAACTATTCCAATATGATCTAGTTTCATTAAAATATTTCTAAACTATCGCCCATTGAAAAATTTGAAAGCTTATTGTTTGGAACTAAATTAAAATTTTTATTGGGATTTTTTCTAAAAATTAAATTTCTTTTATAAGTAACCTTTAATTTTTGTTTTAGTTGATCCTCTAAATTTTCAACAATTTCTGAATAAAAAAAAATGACGTCGACTTTTTTTTCTATAAAAATATTAATGATGTATCTAAATATTAAATTATTTAAATCATCATTATTATCAATAGTTATAATATCCATTATATGGCCTTTTTTAATCTTTTCTTCTTTATAAATTTTTAGAGAGATATATGCATATATTTTATTTTGTATTGCTAATTTATAATTTAAATATTTAGTATCTTTTCTATCTAAATACCTCCAATTCATATATTCTTTATTTCTATCAAGTATAAAATCGTATTTTAATTTAGCTCTGTTCCAAAAGTTTTCATAATCATAATCAAAATTATCAATTTCATTTATATCAGACATAGTTAAATTAAATTTTTCAAATTCATCAATTTTAGCAAAGTAAAAATTTAATATCATCCAATCTTCATATTTAAAGAATACTTTATGTAAATCATACGATCTTTGATTTGGGATACCGTAAATAAAATCAATATCACGGTCAGCAACTTTAAATAGTTTATCACCTATATATTTAATTAATCCTTTATTTTGAAAATCATCCCTAACCATCATAGCAATTGAATTTGCTGATTGTACAATCTTTCCATTAGATAGATAATTTAATGGAATAAAAGCAAAATGCCCGATTAATTCATTTTTTAAATAACAATACATGCTCTCTGAAGAGCCAAAAGGATTATTTCCTTTATATTTCCAATGCCAATTATTTAGGTCTCTTCTATTCCATGGGTGTTCCTCTAGGGATAGATCTAAATCAATAAAATTTAACTCATCACCATCTTCATAGGGCCTAATTTCCATGATTGGAAATATAGTCTATTAAAAGTTTATTATTATCAAATAGAATTTTTGGTCTAGATTTATTTTTTATATTATTTAAGAAATATTTTTCAATCATAAAATAGAATGAATATTTAAACTTTTTATAATTATTAGACGAAAGAGAATCAATTGTAATAATTGTATTTGATTTTATTTTTTTTAAATTTTTATAATTTATCATTTGATTTTTAGATATTGCAAATACAATTTGTGGTATTTGTAAATAAATTAACTCTAAGCTAGTGACGCCTGATGCATTAATAGAAAAATTATAAGAGTTAATATTTTCAAAAAAAAGAAAATTATTAATCTTATTAATTCTTATTTTTTTTAAACTATGGATTATTTTTAGATGATAAGCATTTAAATCATTTGTTATATCTAGATTATAAGAATGTATTAACTCTTTATCAATTTTTTTTAAAAATCTCAAAAATGAAAGTAATTTTGTACTTACTCTTCCTGAACCAAAAGAAATTAAAATTTTATTATTTTTTTTTATTTTTTTGTGAAAAATTAATTTTGGATTCAAAAAAACATTTTTAAAATAATAATGATTATCTCTAATCATCATTTTTGACTTAATAGGAATTATAGATTTTAAATTGATATTATTATGGTCTTTGAAGTAAAAAATATTTTTGCATATCTGGTTTAATTTTTTAATATTTCTTAAAGTAATTTTATAATCATCTAATATAATAGTATTTGGCTTAAAATTATCTGTAAATAATTCTGAATATTTTTTTAATATATTTTTTTTATGGAAATATTTTATTGATTCAATTTCTTTGGGTCTTAAATTTTTAGAAATAATATATAATGATAATAAATTTCTCCTTTTTTTTAAGCGATTTGCTAATGAAGAGACACGAGTAAGATGACCTTTTCCATAATAAATAGGACATGAGATAACAAAGGATATATTCATTTGTAAAAAAGAAGGTATTTTTTTTTGTGTAATTTCTTAAATTTTAATTTTTCAAAAATTTTAAATGAATTTTTATTGTTTTTAAAAACTTTGCCAATTAGCTTATATTTTTGTATGAATTTTAATTTAATACCTCTTGATAATAAAATTGTTCCGTAGCCTTTGTTTCTATGATCGTTAGCAATACCAAAATCAATTTCAGCTTTGTTGTTTTTAATATCAAAACGTATTTGTCCTACTTTTATATTGTTTTTTTTAAGAATATAAATTCTACAGTTTCTATCTTGTAATTTTAATTTTAACCAATCTATATGATCGATATATTTAATTTTTTTTTGAATAAATGAGTTTTTTCTAGTTTGGAAGTCATTTCGGATTTTAAAAAGAAATTTAGCATCATTAAAGTTGCATTTGTATAATCTTAGCATTAATCAAATTTACAAACTAATTCAAATGCTTCACAATATTTCATTCCGACATTTAATCCCCTGTACTGAGCTAAAGTCATAATATTTTTATCTGATCTTATGAATGGGTGATTTTTAATTTCAGTTTTATATTTTTTTAAAGCTTGAATTTTCTTTTTTATTGATTTTGAGATATCTACAAAATAATTAGGATTAAAGTTTCTTCTTCCTGGACTAAAATCTGTAGATGATAAAGTTTCAAAACAATATATATCACACTTATTTTTATATGGTCTTAATCCGGTAACTACGGCTTGAAAAGTAAGCCTGTGATCAATATTTAAATCATTATAGAAATGAGTGTAAACAATATCTGGTTTAATAACTTTAACAATTGACTCAATATATTTTATTAAATCTAATAAGTTTACACTATCAAATCTGTTGTCAGGAAAGTTACCAAAATACAATTTTTTTACACCTATTAATTTATTAGCAGAAGTAGCGTGATGTTTAATCTCAGATAATTTTTTTTTATCCTTAATTAAATTTCTAGAATTTGAACGGCTTGTAATACCCTCACCTAAAATTAAAGAATAAACTTTATCTTTATTTCTTATGTGATTAATAATAGTTCCTCCACAACCAAGTATTTCATCATCTGGATGGGCACCTACTACAAGAACCTTCTTTCTCATTGTATTAAATTTTTTTTGTACTTCTCAAAAAGGAATTCAGCAAAAGACCAGTCTAATTCCTCATCAATATCAATAACTTTTCCTTTTTCAATGATAACAAATTGGTTATCTTTAGCAATAAGATTGGAAACCTTTTTAATTTTATTTACTTTTCCAGCGTACACTTGGCCTGCATCAATATATATTTTTTTAAGACTTTGAGTGCTTTGATTTAGATTTTCCTTTTTTAGAAATTTAGAGATTGTATCATTGCGTAAATAAAAACCTCTTTGAAATCTTTTATCAGCTTCTATAATAGTTAGGCAAATATTTTCAGGAAACAAAGATAATTGATATTTAACTCTTTTAATATATTTAATTTGTAATAATGGAGTTGTTGGGTATAAACAAAATAAAAAGTCATTAGATTTTAATTTTAATTTTGTAATAGAGTGTTTTAAAACATCCAATGTTGAAGAATTATCTCGAGATATATTTTTTGGCCTTAAATATGGGACTTCAGCGCCACATTGTATTGATATTTTTGCAATCTTCTTTGAATCAGTAGATACAATTATCCTATCAAATATTTTTGAATTTTGAGCTTTTTTAATTGCATAATATATCAAAGGTTTTCCATAAAAACTTTTAATATTTTTTGAAGCAATTCTCTTACTGCCAGATCTTGCTGGTATAATACATATAGATAAATATTTATTTTTCATATTTTATTAATATTTCTTTTAATAAAATAGAAAATTTGCGAGCCTCCTTTAAGGGTAAATCATAATAACAAGGGAGAGAAATTTCCTTTTGATAAAATTCTTCAGTATTTGGATAATTATTTTGATTAAAGTTTTTTTTAAAAAATGAAAATTTATATGTAGGTATATAATTTACTTGCAATGTGTAACCCTTTTTTTTTAATATATTGAAAAGATTTATTTTTGATAATTTTAATTTCTTAAAGTCAATTAAAAGAGGATAAATGTGATTACTTGAAATCCTATCACTAAAATTAGATGGAATCTTTACATAACTTAATTTAGAAAAAATTTTATTATAAATTTTAGCTATTTTAATTCGTTTATTGACAAAAGACTTTACTCTGGATAATTGACTAATACCAAGTGCACATTGAATTTCTGATAATCTAAAATTTAGACCTAAGTTTTTTACATCGTAAAACCAAAGACCATTTTTTTTTTTGGAGCTATTAGTTCTTGATATTCCATGAGATTTTAAAGATGAAATTTTATTATGTAATGACTTATTATTTGTCAATACTGATCCACCCTCTGCAGTTGTTATGTTTTTAATAGCGTGGTAACTTTGAACAACTAAATCAGAGTAAATTACTGCATATTTATCCGTTCTTAAATAAGATGACCCAATAGCATGACAGTTATCATTTATAATTTTAAATTTATATTTCTTTTTTAATTTATATAGATTTCTCCAATTAGCTGGTATTCCAGCGTAGTCAGTTACAATGATGCATCCAACTTTTTTTTTTAATTTTTTTAATTGTAATATTTTTTTTTCGAGAGAAATATCACAGAGAGAATAAGTATCTAGATTAATATCAACAAAATCAATAGACTGGTCTAAAAAAATAGCACTCATTGCTCCAGCTACGAAACTTAATGGTGATACTAAAATAATCTCATTTTTTTTTATATCGAGGGCTTTTAAACTTACAAATAATGCAGCGGTTCCATTTGATAAGACATTACAATACTTTGAACCAAAATAATTACATAGCTGTTTTTCAAATTCTAAAGATAATGGGCCTTGAGTTAAATGTTTTGAATGTAGAACTTTTTTTATGGCATTTATATCATTTTTATCGATGGAATGTTTATTATAATAAATCAAGTACTTAAAATATTTTAATTAATTTCTTTAATTCATTTATAGATAAAAATTTATTCTTATTACTGGAATAACTAAAATCTAAAGGTAGTTTCTTTCCAAATTCATTTAATTTATCCTTATTTTTAAAAAAGTAATCATACCCTTTAATAAATTTAGAATTAGAAAATATTACATAATGATTTTGGTATTCTAAACAATTAATAGAGTCACTATTACTTATCATTTCTTCGTGTAGTTTTTCACCAGATCTAATACCTATGACTTTATATTTTCCTTCCATCCCAAAAGCCTTAATTAAATCTAAAATCTTATATGATGGGATTTTAGGTACAAAAATTTCTCCTCCAGACATTAAATATAATGATTTAAAAACAAAATTTATAGATTGTTCCAAATTAATCGAAAATCTTGTCATCTTTTTATCTGTAAGAGTAATTTGATTGAATTGTTTTTTTTGCTCTGAAAATAGAGGCACGACTGAGCCCCTGCTGTGCATAACATTTCCATATCTAACAACAGAAAAAATGGTTTTTTTGGAGCCCTTAAAGTTATTAGCAGATACAAATAGTTTATCAGATGCTAATTTAGTTGCTCCATATAAATTTACTGGCGATGAAGCTTTGTCAGTACTAAGTGCAATTACCCTTTTTACATCACTTCTTAATGCGGCCTCGATAACATTTTGTGAACCCAATATGTTTGTTTTTACTACTTCAAAAGGATTATATTCTCCACTTTCAATATGCTTTAAAGCAGCAGCATGAACAACATAATCAACATTATTGTTGAAAGCATACATTAATCTATTGAGATCCCTAATATCACCTATGAAAAATCTCATTTTTGGTAAGTATTTTTTAAAATAAGGTTTATTTTTCATTTCAAATTGTTTCATCTCATCTCGACTAAAAATAATTATTTTTTTTGGATTATACTTTTCAAACAATTGTCTTATGAAATAGTGTCCAAAAGAACCAGTGCCCCCAGTTATAAGAAAAGTTTTATTATTAAGAATTTTTTTTAAATTATTTTCAATATTCATATTTTCAATTTTTTAAAGATATTTATCAGGAACTTTATCATTAATAGAGGCATCTAGAAGTTTTTTATTATAATTTTTAAATAATATATTTATTTTCCTCAAGTTTTTGTATTTTAACATAGGATCCCAATTAATGTAGATTAGCTTATCTGTATAATTTTGAAATATATTTCTCAGAAAGATGTGTGTTTTATAATTTAATTTTATGCTTAAATAACTAAAAGATTTGTTTACAGTTATTAAAAAAATTAAACCGAGCATAGATATAGATCTATTTACTTTTTCATTATTGATTGAAATAGTATTATATTTTAAGCCAAAAAATTTAATGATTTTTTTCAAATACTTTTCTTTATCTGATAAATAATTTTCATAAAAAAATATTAGATGTTCTTGATTTGAAGAGACATCTCTTATGTGACGGATAAGCTCAAAATAATCAAGATAATTTACATTGATGCAATCTAACTTATCAGAATTTACATTTTCTAATTCAATAAATTCATTTATATTTTTAATATTTTGTTGATGAATTGCTTGTTTATAAAGAGATCTTATCCATGAGACTTGTTCTCTAATTATTAAAATAAACTTTGGATTTTTAAAAATACTGTTAAGAAAAGAAATTTTATCTTTATAAATGAATTGATATTTTTTTATCGTGAAAGCTTCTTCAGAAATTACAAGCTTATTAATGGATTTATTTATTAAAAACGAGTAAATTTTTTCACTAGATTTTTTTAACTCATGTTCACTCAGATTTTCATAACTGTCTAATCTTAAGATTAATTCATGAATAATATCCATAATTTCTTTTGGATTAAATGCGATGTGTTTTAATGCTAATTTAGGAAAAAAAAACTCCTGTAAATATGTTGAGGAAGTTTTAGGTAAACCTATGTGGATATAAATATCAATATTTCTCATTATAAAAGGTATGTATTTTCTTTAAGAAATTGGTTTCCTATAAATGTTTTAGATTTTGAATAATCATAATCTAAAAACAATTCCCAAAATTTACATTGCATTAATGTATCTTCTTTAGATGATTCCCAACGATTATTTAATCTCAAATACTGTTCTGAAATTGCATGAAAAATTTCATCATCAGTATTTTCTATAAATTCTAAATTTTTTATCAAATAATTAATATCATTAAAATCAATATTAAAGGTTTCTCTAAGTGAGAGTAATTTACCAGTTTTAACATTTCGAATTTTTTTAAAAATAAAAATACTATTCGGTACCCACCTACTTATCCTCATAGGGTTACTCCAATTCACATATACTATAGGTTTAAAAATATATTCTGCATAACAAGAGGCACCAGTATCAGAACATAAAACAAATTTAGAATTATTTATAAAGTCTAATTCTAATTCATCTGAATAAATTGAATTATTTGTTAAATCTAAAATATTTTTATCATATGTAAAACTATATTCTGTGTTTTTACCAAATCTAAAAGACTTTATATCAAATTTTTTATAAAATTTCTTAAGCGCATAATAATAGTTATTAATATTACTATCTCTATAGTTATGGTATGACCAATCTTTGTTAGGGAATTCTTGATTAAGGTATTTAGCCTCTCTCGAATGAAAACAAA
>MDTE01171184.1_pt1 | contig 11394 bp, 9 predicted proteins | sample 811231 | NCBI WGS metagenome assembly MDTE01 (sample SAMN05326651, study PRJNA326480) | marine metagenome | isolation source: seawater | place: Indian Ocean: Red Sea | collected 2010
ACTCCAGATGTTTAAACCTACAGGTAATCTATTAACAGATCTATTTAGCACAGAAAACTTCATGACCAAGTCAAACTTGTTCAAGGAATTCCTGAAGCAGAAGAACCAGATCCCATTTATACATTTTGATGGCGAAAATGATTTTGAGAATCAATTGTTTGTCACCAGGAGTAATGGTGAAAAATCGACCTTCAACAAGATCTATGATGAACTTGGTTATAAATTAAACCGGGGGCCGATTTTTTACTTTTCAGAATGCGTTGTAAACTACACTTTCGAAACCTTTATTATTTTTGTACAAGATGGCTGGATATTGGAAGATCCTAATAATGAAGGCGCCATTGCTTTATACCCCTGGGATGTTTGGGGAGATGTCCTGTTTACTAAGCATAAGGACATGAATGCCCCTGTGATCCTGATGGCTTACCCAACCCAGGATAATGCATATGAGCTGAGTATCAGCCCTATGCTCGACCTTAAGACCAATGTCGTCATCTCTCCATCTGAAGGGGGCGGTGTCACCGCTAAATACACGGAAGATCTCCAGGCGCTTATGACCTTTGCCTATTCCATTTTGAAAAGGTACTGGCAGGTTGTGGAAGATAACCGGGGTAAATCAACTAACACCATTCCTCTGGAAATGCTTTACATCTTGAATGAGGAGTCAATTAATTCACTGGATGATGAGCTGCAGGCTCTGGAAACACAATCTGAACCAGACAAGCCGGAAAAAATGTATAATGCCCATGTTTATGCCTTTTATTACATCCACTTTGCCAAGATAGCAGATGCTATTTTAACAAAAGAGGAACTGCAAACCATTGCCGATAAGATCGCTCTCTGGGTCATGAATGATTTTCCCAGGGACCAACTGGAGGCTAAGGTGCGCTCCATTGTGCAGGAATCTAAACAGTGGTACGACACACTGGACACCAAAGCCCGGGAAGAAGAGATTATCAAAATATGCGACTGGTTGAAAATACATTTATCCGAGTTTGGTGATTATCATAAGGATTTTTTACAGGACATGGTGGATATTGCTAGGGCAGATGGAAATTACAGCGAGAAGGAAAAAGATTTGATTCGCCACACCGCAGAGCACTGGGAAATTGAATTTGATGTGGATGGTTAGGCCTGGTTTTCAAACTGCCTAAATATAAATAATCGAAGTTAATTATTATGAGGATGGAACTGTCATTCTGGCTGTGAGAGGTGTCAGTGTGTCGTTTAATATTCAATAATTGTCATAGAATAAAGCTTAGCACAATAATTGAAAAGTATTTTATGATTATTGATAAAAGGTATTATCATGGCAAATCAACAAATGAATCCAAATCCTGAAGATGGGGTTAATCCTCTTGAAAAGTATGGTATTAATCTTACTGAACTTTCCAAAGAGGGTAAAATAGATCCAGTTATTGGGCGTGAAGATGAAATTCGCAGAATCGTCCAAATTCTATCGCGTCGTAAAAAGAATAATCCAGTATTGATAGGTGAACCCGGTACTGGTAAAACTACGGTAGTAGAAGGGCTTGCCAAACGTATAGTAGATGGTGATATTCCTGAAAACATTAAGGGAAAACAAATAATCACAATGGACCTATCTGCCATGGTTGCTGGTGCTATGTATAAGGGACAGTTTGAAGAACGACTAAAGAATTTTATAGATGCTGCCAAAGAACAAAACGGTGATATTATTGTATTCATTGATGAGATACATATGATAGTTGGTGCAGGTGGTCAAGGACAAATGGATGTCGCTAATATTATTAAACCAGAATTAGCACATGGTACATTAAAGGTTATAGGTGCCACCACTCTCAACGAATATCAGAAGTATGTTGAACCAGATGCCGCACTTGAAAGACGGTTTCAACAAGTTTATATAGCAGAACCAAATGTAGAAGATACCATTACAATTCTACGTGGAATTAAGGATAAGTATGAAGTCCACCACGGATTGAGTATCAGAGATTCTGCACTTATTTCTGCAGCAACATTATCAGATAGATACATATCCGATAGATTTCTGCCGGATAAGGCCGTGGATTTGATAGATGAAACGGCATCTAAACTACGTATGGAAATGAATTCTGCACCTGAGCTTATTGATAATCTTAAACGAAAACTGATACAGTTAGAAGTTGAAAGAGAAGCACTTAAAAAGGAAAAAGATTCTAAATCAAAGGAAAGATTATCAGAGTGTAAAAAGGAAATTAAGGACACCAAGGATCAACTTAGTGTGAATATGGAGGTATGGGAAAAGGAAAAGGAAGCCGTAAGCAATGTGTCCAAACTTAAAGAAGAGCTTGAGGGTGCTAAGTTCCAAATGGAATATCATCAAAGAGATGGAAACTATGCAGAAGCTTCTAAATACCAATACGATACAATACCTAATCTCGAAAAGAAAATAGAAGAATATTCTAAGACTTTAGAAAATTCTCGGTTTATTAAACTTGAAGTGACCACCGAAGATGTAGCAGAAGTAGTCTCCAAATGGACTGGTATACCTGTAAATAAAATGTTAGAGGGTGAGAAAGAAAAACTGTTACAGTTAGAAGATCATTTAAGAAAAAGAGTTATAGGACAGGAAGAAGCATTGAAGAAAACTTCTGATGTTATTCGTATGTCCAAGATGGGTCTTGCGGATGTTGATAAACCGCTTGGTTCATTTTTGTTTTTAGGAAATACTGGGGTTGGTAAAACCGAACTTGGTAAAACATTAGCAGATGCATTATTTGATGATGAGAAGGCACTTGTTCGGGTTGATATGAGTGAGTTGATGGAACAACATTCAGTTGCTAAACTGATTGGGTCACCACCTGGATATATCGGATATGATGAAGGCGGATATTTAACGGAAAAAATCAGGCGCAGGCCATACTCAGTTATTCTATTTGATGAGATAGAGAAAGCTCATCCAAGTGTATTAAATATTCTGCTACAAGTTTTAGATGATGGTAGATTAACTGATTCTAAAGGCAGGACAGTTAATTTTAAAAACACAATTATTGTAATGACGACCAATCTAACTGAATCTGAACTCAATATATATTTAAAACCAGAATTGAGAAACAGAATAGACGAGATTGTTAAATTCAATGATTTGAACAAAGAAGTGGTAGAGAAGATTGTGGATATGCACATTCGTAGGATGATAGAAAACATTGAAAAACAAGGTATTAGATGTCATGTTGATGGCAGTATTTGTAATTATTTAATAAAGAACGGATATCAACCTGAATATGGTGCAAGACCCATAAATAGATTAATTCGTAGAGATATATTGTCAGAAGTCTCCAAGTATTTGTTGGAGAATCCTGATGTGGAATCTATAAATATAAAATACGATAATGGAGTAATTGTGAGTGGGTAATACTGAGATTCACCCCTGTCAAACAGGGTTTTTTGTTTGTTGGATGATGGGGAGATTTAGATATGCGCAAGACTGAACTGAAAGAAATATAAAATGAACGAAGCAGAATTAAAACAGAATATTACCAAGATAGAGCAGCTTCTGCAGTCTGAAAATTATGAAAATGGGTTTGAGCTGTTAAAAACTATTAACGATCCACAATTAAATGAAGCTTTGGCTGGTTTAATTCAAAATACAATTAAAGAGAAATATTTTGAAATTGGAGCAACTGCATATGAAGGACTAGAATTGCTTAGAATTTTAAGTCCAAACCTTACTAGCTTAGATTTGAGTGGTTCTTCTGATGAAGAGTTAGATTTATCAAATTTTTTTAATCTTCAGAAATTGGATTTAAGTTTTTGTACGGAATTACATACTGTTATAGGGCTTGAAAAACTTGATAAGCTGACAAGTATTGATTTGAGATGGACTTATTCTCTTATTGATTTGGACGTTTATGAATTAGACTGTCTGCCTGATGTTATAGGATTAAGAACTAAATATGGTATGCATTACGGAGGAAATATTCAAGCAAGTGAAGAAACTTGGTGGGATTATCTTGATGAATTTTTAAATGATGCTGAGGAGTATTGTGGAGTTGTTACAATATTATGTATTGATGAATCAGATTTTTATGATGAAATTTTTTCTCGTTGGCAATCTTCAGGGCCAAAGTCAATAGACTTATCCACCCGTGATAAACTAGGAATATGGTTAAATAAAGAGAAACTTGAAAGTAGATTTTCCGAAGATTCTGATATATGGCCGTCTCAAGATGAAGCTTCCGTAGCCTTATTTACGAACACCTGGAATTGTATTGCATCTTTCAAAAAACATCGCAATAACTTTACTATAGACTGTGATGAATGCCTTGAAACATTTACAATTGGTGAAACAGTTCAAGTTGATGATAATGATGAATCTATACGATGTTGTTCTGATTGTAAGATTCTAAGATTATAATTAGGTAATTTTGAAAATAGACTAACCATCTAGCCCCACATTCGTGTGGTTTTTTGTTTGTGGGATGATGGGTAGATTTGGAGATGACCAAAACTGAACTAATAGAGTAACACATAAATGTATAACCTGGAAAACAGAAACAAAATACCAAAAGACTACGAATGTTGCTATAATTGCAGATATATGGCATGGATGGTTGGTATAGGGCAGGGGATAAGATGTGTTAATGAGAAAAACCAATACAGAATTTTTGTTGGTAATGAAAAATTGAAGTTACCATCGATTCCCGGGGTTGCTGAAAAGTGTGAGTTATTTGAGCCGTTAAAAAGGTAGTTTAACGAAGTATTGAAATGACCAAAACTGAACTGAATGAGAAATAATATGAATCCAATATTACCGCAACACTGGCAAGAGCCCCATGTGGTTGCCAGTCTTTTAAGGGAAAGTATCTATGCAGATGGCCAGACTGATCCAGATGAGCTGGGATATTTAAAAGGATTCGGTATGTATATCTCTGCAGATAGTATCACTGTTACGGATGTGTACGATGATGTGGATATTTTTATGGCCAGTTTAGCCAAAAGTGATGAGCCGAAATATCTGGATATTATGAAAGCTGCCAGGGATTATATTGCGGAAAACTATGATAATGATCAAAAGAATATGTTAATCACAGGTATGATGAATATTGTTTCTCTGGATGATATTATAAAATATAAAGAATTCGTATACCTGAGATGGTGTATGGATGGCTGGTTTGATTATCAAATTGAAGAGTTTATTGATGACCTTAAAAAACGTGCGAGTAAAATAGATTTTCCTGACACGACCAAGAAAGAAGACCCGGAATCCTGGACGATTATCCATGATATTGGTGTATTCTACACCTATTTTGGAAATCTGGCAGATGGTGGTATAAAAAATCCTGAGAAGGAATACATAAACTTAACTCTTCCAAAATGGAATTTAAAAATAGGGGATATAGATTACGGATTTGATAACGGAAATCCGACAGATATTGGTGAAACACTGGATTGTATTTTTAATGAAATGTATGATGAAAGAGACCCTAATCCACCCATGATCAGGGTGAATGTTTCCCATAAAAACCTGGTCGATTATTTTAATAACAATCATATTCAAAAAGATAACATAGGAACCTTTTTACATACATTATTTCATTTATCCATCTACGATGGTGTTATTAGCAGAGGGCAGGCACACCAGTTGACTTATTATTGCAGTCAATGGTCATCCGTGTGTCCGAAAGCTGCAACGCTAATTGATTTACTTAAAATTGCCCTTCAAGGGCAGCAATTGAGAAAAGAGTTAATTGCTGATGGTATACCCCCGGAGATGCTTCCACCCTGTAAAATTGATCCTGAAACAGGTAAAATGGAATTTAATCCTGAAATTTTTCCAGATGGAGACCCACTTGGAGAGCAGGAAGAATAAATAAATGGGATAATAAGTGAATTAGAAATGGACAGTACACAACAAACCATATTCGAATTAATACAAAAGAAAAGAGTTGAGTTAGATAAGAAAGATAATACAGTATCTTGGAAGAAATTCATTGGTGATTATTTTGTAAGAGTCATTATTCAATTTTTGAGTAAAGAGATTCCTAGGAGCTATCAGGTGACAGAGCCAAACGCTTATATCACTGGCTTCCCGGTTGAATTTGATCTATTAATTATTAATATGGATTCGGAACCTGAAAGTTATACACAATCATTTGATCCAAAGGATGTTCACCTTGGGATGGAGCTAAAAATGAATGGAATCTATGGAAGTAGAAAGGATTTGGAAAAAAATAATCAAAAAGTGAAAAATACCTTTGACATAGTTAAAAAGGAGCATCCCCATATTAATTTTGTTTACCTTACTTTTAGTGAGGTTACCAAACCAAAACGGGCTGGCTCTATTGATTATCTTAAAATAAATAAGGCTGTTATTGGGAAAGACTATGGAGTGTTTTGCTTAAGTGACAGTCGACGAGAGGCAATTACCCCCGACCTGGAGAATCAGTGGGTCGATTTTGTTCAAAAAGTTAATCGGCATCTGGTCTCAAAAAGAGATATAAAATGAGAAAAATTGAAGATTTAGTTCTACTAGAAAAAATTGGAATAATCTTGACCATAATGGCACATGATTCTGATAATGAATTAAGCAAGGAAGAGGTAGGTCTAATTTTATCTGAGATTAATAGCATGCTTTATACTTCTGGACTGGAGGATACTGAATATGAACATTTGCTTTTGAATAGTGATGAAAACGCGGAGCTTAATCCTCTTGAAACTATGATTGGACACTTTAAATCAGTTCAGGGAACTCCTGCATCATGGGAATTATGTCAATCATTGGTAAAAATGGTAAAAGAAGAAATTCAAGACTTTGATAATATATTTAAAACATGGTTACTTGATGTAATTATTGCTACAGCCATGGCTGATGGAAAAGTTACTGATCTCGAAAAAGATTGGATAGCAGGATTGGCGAATGATTTGGGATTATCTTTAATGGAACAATTAAAAAGAACAGGTAAGATTGAATCGGAAGAAGCTGAACAAATGCTTGCAAGAGCCGGATTAGAAGATTCAAGTGACGAAGATGATGAAATGCCAACTGATGAAGAGAATGAAAATGAAGATGAAGATAGAGATTATCCGGCAATTACTTTTAAAGTTCCTAAAAATGAACAAGGAGAGACAGATACTGAAAAACAGCAAAAAATTGTAGACTATATACAACGTTGGGGAGCTCCAACTAAAACGTATGCCCGCAGATTAGGTTTTAAAGCATTAATCCCAAGTTGGTTTGAAAAACTCAATGAAGCATGTCCAAAGTTTTCTTCGGATGAAATGGCATTTATAACGCATCATATAACCGAAGAAAAAGTTATTCCATGTATTCAATCCTATACTCCAGAAGCTTTTATGTCAAACTCTAAGCAGGTATGGTGGTGCGCCCCTTTTGTACTTTGGGCAGAGCAATTTGCATCATGGGTTTATATTGATAAAAATGGATTTTATGCAGCCCATCCAGAAAACATTGATGATATTACTGCAATTGCTGGCTGGGATATGATTGATTCTTTAGATTTGGAAAGAATTGAACCAAATCTGGTAGAGCTGAATCTTTATACAGTAGATGGAGGTAATTTAACTTTTGTTGAATTTCTGGAAGAAGATAAGCAAGACGGTTCAATGGTTGGCGGTTCCTACCTGGAAGTGATTGTGGCTATTTATAACATTAACCTGCCCACTATTAAAGCAAGTGCGGGACAGCCAATGTGGTATCACGGAGTAGGAGGTGAAGGATTTAAATCTTTTGATAAACCATCAGATTTGCTTTCTCAAAAGAATTGGAAAAAAGGGGTTCATCGTCAAGACCCTGAATTTTATGGATATACTAACGATACAACTTCTGATTCACCGTCAGATGATGATAATCTGCAATAGACTCACTATAACTGAATATTCTCAAAAAGTAATAAAATTGCTAAATAATAGGGCTATTCATATAATATACTTTATTTCAATATATAGATAACTACGATTAAATTATTTTACTAATTATCATTAATTTCAAGGAACATTGTTATACAAAATAAGAAATTCCCATGGAGAAAGATATCATAAAAACTAATATCGTAGGTATTGTAGATGAACCAAATCCTAGATGTAATGAAGATAATCATCATCTTTTGGAAAATATTTTTAACAATTCATATCCGTTTGAATAGCCAAAAGAACTATTATTATCATCAAGCCCCACATTCATGGGGTTTTTGTTTTTGGGAAAGAAGATTTGTGAATTATAATGTCATTAACCTAAAATCTAATATATGAATAATGAGAATATTAATATCAATCGATTCACGTGTCGATTTGAAAATAAGGACCTTGAAAAAGAATATCTAAGGGACTCTTGGAGTAAAACTTGGAGAAATATCAAAATAATTCTCTGTGTTGATGTCCCAATTGGTTTGATCATTAGGGCAGATGATATTTTTAAACAAGGTGTGGGGGCGAATCCATATTATCTGTCATATCATTTATTTTCAATTATTATACTTCTTTTTTTTCTTTTTTCTTCAAACGATAATAAACGAAAATACCATCAGCTATATTTTCTAATATCTGCAATTGGTTTTATGAATTGTGGTGCTTGGACCTACTATTTTTCCGATGTCACATTTCCTGTTGGTGCAGGTGTTCTTCCAATCCTATTAATGCTTTATCTCATCGTATATCCTTTTCATTTTATCAATAGTTTAATAGCAATGGTTGGTACATCTATTCCTTTTGTAGTGCTCTTAGTTTCACAAGGTAATATGTCATTGGATATGTTACCTTATTTATTAGTAATACCTTCTTTATTTCTGGTGGCGAATAAAAGAAATAGAGAACTGGATTTCAGACGAGATTATTATAAGAGTAAGAAACTTGAGGCAAATAGGCAATTGATGCAGGAAACTCTGAAAAGATATTTTGGAGAAGTACTCACAGAGAAAATTCTTGATAATGAAGGCGATCTTAAAGGTGATAATATTTGGGTTTCAATTTCCTTTACAGACATCACGTCATATTCAACAATAATTGAACATATGTCTCCTGAAACGGCTGTAAAATTTCTAAATGAATACTTTTCAGCGATGCATGATGTCATCGAAAAACATCAGGGTCAAATCATAAATTATATTGGTGATTCTGTAATGGTTGTATTTGGTGCTCCACAAAAACTGGATGATCATGAGGTTTTATCAGTTCGTTGTGCGATTGAAATGAGGGAAAGACTAAATGAATTGAATCAAAAATGGGATGCCAGTGAATTCTCAAGGTATTGGAAGAATCATGGCATTGATGCAATTACAGCTCGGACAGGTATTCACACAGGCAGTGTTATTGCCGGTAACATCGGAAGTAATAGAATGTTGCAGTACAGCACTATCGGTGACACAGTAAATGTTGCATCAAGATTAGAACAACGAAACAAGGAGTATTCCACAGATATTTTATTTTCTCAGGAGATTTATACATCACTGACCAAAGATCTCTATGATCAGGCAAAATACCAGGATGAAATCAATCTGAAAGGCAGGGATACCAAGACCAGAACCTATAGTATTTGAAGAAAGAATCACTTTGTTGAAAATACAATTTTCTTTTCCGTACCCCACATCTTGTCCGGTTGTAGCGGATTATGGGGGTTTTTGTTTTTAGACTAAAGTCAATCCCCTGCAAAAGGCGTTCCAAAAAGTCCGACAGCCAGTTCCGCCCAAACTAATATAAATATTATAATAACAGTCAGGATTAAAATTTTGCTGACATTGCCATTGTTTACTTTTTTGTAAATAGTCCCTACCGAAAAACCAGTGATAGTGAGCATGGCCCCCATGAGAATAAAATCAAATAAGGACCAATTCACTTCATCTGTGAATTGCATTGTAATGAGTGGTATTAAAAGGATGAGCCCCACAATTTGAAAGATTCTATTGGTCATGGTTGAAAGTAAAAATAAAACAAATTTTTTCATACTGTAAATTGTGAAGGTCTGATTCTAATTCTTGGCGTTTTTTAGATAGCTGTATGATGGGTAGATTTCGTTATGGATAAATTTGCTCACATCCTTCACTGGGCAGGTTTTTTGACAACCTGTTTCATGCTTGTTCTGTCTGCTTTAGATCAAAGTAAGGATGAAGTTATGATTCATGTAATCGCATCCATGATTCCAATTACATTGACGTGGGCAATTTCCTCTCTGATAGCCGGGAAAAGAAATTTTTTACCCTTTTTAAATAAATAATATACCCGTACACCAATCGGGTAAATTCCTGTCATGACTAAAGAGTCCAAAGTAAAATTTACCCTTCCGTTTGCCCTTGCCATATTTACCGGCGCTTTTCTGGTTTTTCAGATTCAACCCATTATCGCCCGGTTATTATTGCCATCATTTGGCGGCACACCATCCGTTTGGACAACCTGCATGTTCTTTTTTCAATCAGGATTATTATTTGGTTATCTCTACGCCCACGGATTGGTCAAGTTTGCCCCAATAAAATATCAAATTATTATCCATTGTTTTTTACTGGTTTTCTCATTGTTTCTGCTTCCTGTTCTGCCTGTAGTACCCGATTCACTACAACACCTTCCTCAATCCTTAGAAATTATTCAAGTATTGGCAACTTCTGTTGGAATTCCTTTTGTGCTCTTGTCATCTTCATCACCGTTACTGCAATATTGGTTTGGATTAGTCCATCCGGGTCAATCGCCTTACCGTCTTTACGCACTTTCTAATATAGGATCCTTATTAGCCTTACTGTGCTATCCGGTTATTGTAGAGCCATTATTCCCATTGTCGTTACAGACATTATTTTGGTCATTTGGTTTTATCCTTTTTATTGGATTGACATTTTGGTGTGAATGGCCATTATTTAAAAAATCATTTATTGAAAATCCTAACATTCAAGATAACATAGGTGAGATAAATAAGGACTCTCAGTTACTGCCACCAAGTTGGATTGACAGGCTCGTCTGGCTGTCTTTAGCTGCGGGCGGTTCTGTTATCTTGTTATCCGTCACGAATAAATTGTGTCAGGATGTGGCGGTATTGCCATTTCTTTGGGTAGTACCGTTAAGTTTGTATTTGATTACCTTTATTATTTGTTTTGAAAGAGATGTATGGTATCAGCGACAAATTTGGTTTCCATTTTTATGTTTAAGTGTTGGTTTGCTGGCTTATTTACTGTTTAAAGAATATGATAAAATTGAAATATCTCTTTCGGTACAGGTCATCATTTATTGCGCTGCATTATTCGGATGCTGTATGGTTTGCCACGGGGAAATCGTCCGCCGCCGGCCACCTCGTATAGATTTAACCCTTTTCTATGTCTATATTGCCATCGGTGGCGCCCTGGGTGGTGTTTTTGTGAATTTCATCGCACCAGTGTTGTTTGGTGGATATTGGGAATTGCATGCAGGATTATTGTTTGTGGCCGGATCAGCAATGAT
>MDTE01017351.1_pt1 | contig 11393 bp, 12 predicted proteins | sample 811231 | NCBI WGS metagenome assembly MDTE01 (sample SAMN05326651, study PRJNA326480) | marine metagenome | isolation source: seawater | place: Indian Ocean: Red Sea | collected 2010
CAATCTATCTTTATCTGTTTTAATTCTTTTTTCTTCATCTTCTAAATTTTGGAGTTCTAAATTAAGTCTTTGTAATTTAGAGAGTATTTCCATATTTTTATCCCTTAAAGGTTTCAATTCTAAATTAGCTTTTTCTAAAAAACTATTTTTTTCATCGATTTTTACCTTCAAAGTATTTATTCCATCATCTGACTCGTTAGTAATTCTTTTTGTTGATTCTATTTCTTTTTCAATTTCTTTTAATTTTATATAATAAAGACCAGCTTCAATTTTTTTTATATCTTCAGAAATAATTTTGTATTTTGATGCTTCTACAGCTTGCTTTTTTAAATTATCTAATTGTTTTTCTTGTTGTCTTCTTAGATCGTCTGCTTTTTTTAAATTATTTTCTGCTGAATTAAGTCTTAGCTCAGACTCGTGTCTTCGGACATGCAGGCCAGAAATTCCAGCGGCTTCTTCTAGTATAGATCTTCTGTCTGTAGGTTTTGCTGTTACTAAAGCTCCAATTCTACCTTGGCTTATCATTGAAGGTGAATGCGCCCCGGTTGATAAATCGGCAAAAAGAGTTTGAACATCTCTAGCTCTCATTTCTTTTTCATTTATGAAATATCTTGAACCTTTGTCTTTTTCTATTCTTCTTTTGACATGAACCATATCTAATTCTCTAAATTGGGCTGGTCCCTCTTTATCAGAATTATCCAACGTTAATGAAACTTCAGCAATATTTTTTGAAGCCTTATTTGCCGTACCAGAAAATATAACATCTTCCATGCCCGATCCACGCATACTTTTAGCCGAGGTTTCTCCCATGCACCACCTAAGAGATTCTACAATATTTGATTTTCCACACCCATTAGGACCGACTATTCCAGTCAAACCTTTTTCAATAGTTATTGATGTTTTTTCAAAAAAAGATTTAAAGCCATTTAGTTCAAGATTTTTAAATTTCATAAATTAAATAAGTTTTTCTATTTTTTTTTCAATGTTTTTAAAACTAGTTGAACCTTTAAGTTTTTTTTCATTAATTATAATAGTTGGTGTAGAATCAATAGAATATTTAGAATGTGCTTCTATTCTTCCATTCAATATTTTATCGCTGATAGCTTCATTTATTAAACATTTATCAAACTGAGTTGGGCCTATCCCAAAGTTAACAACAATTTTTTTTAAGTTTTTATTTATTTCTTCAATATTTGTGCCGCTTCTCCATTTATCTTGAGTTTCATAAATAGTATCTAAAAATCGTATTTGCTTTTCTTTATCTAGACAATGAAGCAATTTTGAAGCATTGAAAGCTACTTGATCTAAAGGAAAATCAACAAAAATTAATTGTGCTTTACCTGTTTCAATATATTTTTCTTTTATTTCAGGAATCACATTAATATGAAAATTGGCACAGTGAGGGCAAGTAAAAGAAGAAAAAATTTTAATTTTTATAGGAGCTTTATCTTGTCCAAGAACTACATAATTATTGTTGATGATTGTGTCTTCCGAGTAGGATTTTAAACTAAACAAAAAGTAAATTAATATAATTTTAATTACAAAGAAAAATTTATTGTTGGAGTTAGATTTAATCATTTTTTTGCGACATCCAATAGTTGAGAAAGAGATTCTCGTATATCTTTACTTTTAATTTCATTTATCTTTATTTTAAATATTTTCGAGGATTTGTTTAAAATATTTTTTTTTTCTTCTTTAATCTTCTTTGAATTATAGGTTTGTAATCTTATTTGATCAATTAGTTTATAGCCAAAATAACTGTTGATTTTGTTTATGATTTTTATTTTAGAATACTCAATATCTATTTCATTACCTCTATTGACTGATAAAATCAAAGTACCACTTTTTTTCTCTTGTGACATTTTAATTGATTTAGGAAAAGAGTGTTTGGCAATATCTTTGCCTACTAAAAAATTCCATTTACTAATTATTTCAGAATAATTATAGCCATTCTTTCTCAATAGCCCCTTAATTCCTCGCGGCAAAGTATTGCCGAATGACCTTAATCCTTGAACGTAAGTTTTGATTTCTTTATTGTTTTGTTTGTTATGCATACAAGAAAGAACAATTTATCAAAAAAAATTCTCTCATGGTACGATAATAATAAGCGGATACTACCTTGGCGATTAAATTCGAAGGCAAAAAAAAAGCAATATTATAGAATATTAAGCGAATTCATGCTTCAACAAACTCAAGTTAAAACAGTGATTCCTTATTTTAAAAATTTTGTAAGAAAAATTCCAAGTTTATTAATTTTATCTAAAAGTAGCGAAAAAAAAGTTTTAAAACTTTGGGAAGGTTTAGGTTATTACAATAGAGCAAAAAATTTACATAAAGCAGCAAAAATCATAGTTAAAAATTATAGAAGTAAACTTCCAAAAGAATTTGATAAAATGAAAAAATTACCAGGTGTTGGAAATTATACAGCTAATGCTTTATTAGCTTTAGTCTATAATCAGCCTCGCATACCATTCGATGGTAACGTACAAAGAGTTTTTTATAGATTGTTCAAAGTAAAGTTGGATAAAAATGAGAAAAAAATTAAAAAAATTATTAATAAATATTTTTTTACGAATAGAAATAGTGATTTAGCCGAAGCTTTAATGGAATTTGGAGCAATTATATGTAAGCCAGCCAATCCATTATGTGATGAATGTAACTTAAGAAAAAATTGCTATTTTTTTAATAATAAATCTTTAGTTTTTAATAATAAAAAAACATATATAAGAGAAAAAAAATATAACGTATTTTGCTATCTCAAAAAACAAAAAAAAGAAATTGCTTTAACAGTAAATAAAAATTTAAGCTTTCTTAGTAATTTTAAGATTCCTGAAACTAAAATAGCAATACCTAAAAACAAAGTTAACAATGGGTGGATTTATTTATGTAATTATAGAAATAGGATTTCAAATATTAAGATGGATATTAATTTATTTTATAAATTTATAAAAACCAAACCAAATAAATATACTTGGCACTCAATAGATAAACCTGGTAGTGAGTTTATACCTACCTTTACAAAAAAAGTTTTTGAAAGAATTGCTAAAGTTTATAGTTAAAACTATTTAGCTTAAGTATTTTTGGATATAAGTCTTTGTCTAAGATTGTCAATTGGAACCATAGAACCACTTAAATCATAATGCCAATAAGTCCAGCCATTACAGCTTTCGGATCCTATTATTTTTGCTGCTATTTTATGAATTGATCCTTCAAATTTTTGATGTTTAATGCTGCCATCCGCCATTATTGTAGCATTTACTTTTTTCTTTTGATCAAAAATATTCATGCCAGGTTTAATTATCCCTAGTTCAACTAAAGATCCAAAAGGTATTCTGGGCTTTGATTTATTATCTTTGATAACATCAAGATAATGATCTTTTATTTTTTCTGTTTTTTGTAACCTTTGCTTTATAGTCTCAAAATATTTTTTTTCTTTTTCAATCCCAAAGTAATTTCTTCCTAATTTTTTAGCTACAACAGCTGTTGTCCCTGTTCCCAAAAATGGATCAAATATAAAATCATCTTTTTTTGTTGCAGCTAGTAAAATTCTATGTAGTAAAGATTCTGGTTTTTGAGTAGAGTGAATTTTTTTACCATTTTTTTTTACTCTTTCTTTTCCGCTGCAAATAGGCAGGATCCAGTCAGATCTCATTTGAAGATCTTCGTTCAAGCATTTTAGTGATTGATAATTAAATGTGTATTTTGATTTTTTACTTTTAGCAGCCCATATCAAAGTTTCATGAGCATTGGTAAATCTTGTTCCTTTAAAGTTTGGCATGGGATTATTTTTTCTCCATATAACATCATTTAATATCCAGTAACCAATATTTTGAATGTGATAACCTAAACGAAAAATATTATGATAAGTTCCAATTACCCAAATTGATCCATTATCTTTCAAAACTCTCTTGCATTCTTTTAACCATTCTTTGGAAAAATTATCGTAGTCTTTAAAGTTTTTAAATTGATCCCATTTATCATTAACACCATTTACTTTACTATCATCTGGTCTTTTTAGTTTTTTTCCTATTTGTAAATTGTACGGAGGGTCAGCAAAAACCAAATCAAAAGTTTTATCTGGTATCGCTTTTAATATTTCTAGCGAATTACCGTTAACAACTTTATTTAAAAATTTATTCATGTCTAGATTCAACTTTGCGTTGAATTAGACTCTAATTTAGAAACTCAGTCAAATATTATTAAAATAAAAAGGAGTCTTATTGTGTTTCACGTGCTTGCTTTATCAAGATCTTGTGTATTGGTTTAAATTTTTTCCTATGGTGCTTGGTAATTCCATATTTTCTAAGTCCTTTCAAATGCTCGAAGGTTCCGTACCCAAAATTTTTTTCCCAACTGTATTCTGGGTATTTTTTAGATAATTTAATCATAAATAAATCTCTAGCAGCTTTAGCAACGATTGATGCTGCGGCAATACAGGTAATTTTTTCATCCCCCTTAATAAAAGTCCTGCACTTTATTTTTACATTTTTTGGGGCAAAAGGCCCATCGATGAAAGCTATTGATGGTTTAAGTTTTAGTTTATTCAAAGCTCTTTGCATTGATAAAAGAGACGCATTTAAAATATTTATTTTTTCAATTTCTTTTACACTAGCTGAACCTACTGCATATATTGAGTTTTTTTTTATGTATTTTGATAGCAAAATTCTTTTTTTAAAGGAAATTTTTTTAGAATCTTTAATATCCTTAATATTGATTTTATTGTTTAAAATTACTGCAGCAGCAAATACTGGCCCAGCTAAACATCCGCGACCCACTTCATCAACACCAGCCTTTTTATTATTTTTAAGCAATATTCTTATATTTTTAATATTTTAGATTTATCTCTAATCATTTTCAAATCTATCCATGCTAATTTTTTTTGTTCTGGTTGCCTCATCAAAAATGCTGGATGAAAAGAGGCAATAATCCACGGTTTTGAAGCGCCTATTTCTTTTTGTATCCATTTGCCTCTAGCTTTAGAAATGACAATTTCGTCTCCAACTATGGTATTTAACGCAGTCTTTCCAAGCAATATAAGGATTCTAGGATCAATAATTTCTATATGGTTTTTCAAATAGGGTAAATATCTTTTTATTTCAATTTCTGTTGGAGCTCTATTTGCTGGAGGCCTATAATTTACAACATTTGAAATATATACTTTTGTTCTATCTAATTGAATTGAAGCCAACATTTTATCTAATAATTTTCCTGCGCGTCCAACAAAAGGTTTTCCTTCGGCATCTTCTTGAGCCCCGGGGCCTTCTCCTATAATCATTATTTTTGAATTAATGTTACCGTCAGCAAACACTAAATTAGTTGCATTTTTTTTTAAAAGACAGTTACTTATTAGTTGTATTTTTTTTTTTAGCTTATTAAGTTTTTCAAGCTTCGTTTGAGAGGAATTGCTATTTGGAGTTTTAAGCGCTCTATTCAAGGGAGTATTACTTAGTAAAAAATTTGCATTAACCAAATTATAATGTTCAATAAGATCAATTAGCTTTTGATTTAAATTTTTTTTCATTTTATAAAGTATAATATATGAAATTTTTAATTAAAAAAATTTATATTATACTATCTTTATTAAGTATATTACTAATTGGAACTAAGGTTTTTGGTAAAGAGAGCGGATCTCGATATTCAGAAGAAAATATTTCAAACTATTTTTCAGGAATAATATCTACAGATTACTATCAAGACAAGGAAGCTTTTAAGTATTTAAAAAAGGTAAAACAACTAAAAGATAAACATACAAGATATAATATTGAGTATATTAGAACTCTTGTACTGCTTGATAAATTTGATGAAGCATTTAGTTTTGCAAAAAAAATAACAAACAATAACCAATTTTTTTTTGAAAATGATCTTTTGTTAGGTTTAGATTATTTTATAAAAAATGATTATTTAAAAGCAGAAGAACATTTTGAAAGGTTAAACGAAATTTCAAGATATAACCTTTTTTTTGCTGATGTTATTGGCAACGTCTTAATAGCTTGGAGTAAAGCGTCCCAAGAAAATAAAACAGACAGTTTTAGATATATTGAAAAAATTCCAAAGCCATATCAATACCTAAGGGAAATTCAAAATATTTTCTTGAAATGTTATTTTAATGAACTTGAAACACAGAAATCTTTTGAAGAATTAATTAATAATGAAGAATATAATTTTTCTAGATATAATTTTTTTTTAGCAAATTACTTATTAGCAAATAACAAAATTGCTGAAGCAAAAAAAGTAATAGAAAATAGTAGAAAAAAATTTAATTCAAATATACTTATTCAACAGACAGAAGATTTCTTTTTAAATAAAGAAGATGAGAAGATAGCAAATTTTTACAATTGTAAAAATCCAAAAGATTCTATAGCAGAATTTTTTTATGTAATTTCTAATCTTTATGCTAGTGAAAAAAATTATAAATTATCAAATTTTTATTTAAAAATTTCTCTTTTATTAAATAGTAAATTTTCACCTAACAAGGCGCTTTTAGCAGAAAACTATCGTTATCAAAAAAAAAATGTACTTGCAAAAGATACTTATCATTCTCTTAAATCGATAGGATCAGTTTACTCTTGGTACGCCTCATTAGAAGTTGCTAAAATCCTATTAGAAACAAAAGGAAAAGAATATTCTATTAAAAATTTAGAGAATGAATTTAATTCATTATCAAATAAAAATTTTGAACATTATTATGATTTAGCAAACTTTTATAAAAACAATGAATATTATGAAAAATCTGTAGAGTATTACTCGTTAGCTTTGAAGAAGATAGAAAGAGACCATGTGTTGGTTCCAACAATACTGGATAGAAGAGGTACGAGCTATGAAAGATTAAATGATTGGAAAAGCGCAGAAAAAGATTTGATGGAATCTCTTAAAATACTTCCTGATCAAGCTCGCGTAATCAACTATTTAGCTTACACGTGGGTTGATAAAGGAATTAATTTAGATAAGGGTTTGGAGATGTTAAAAAAGGCCGTTAAGCTAAAAGAAAATGATGGTTATATTATCGATTCTCTTGGCTGGGCATATTATGCAAAAAAAAATTACAAAGAAGCAGAACCTTTACTAAAAAAGGCAGTGGAATTGTTGCCGCACGATCCTATCATAAATGATCATTACGCTGATACTTTATGGATGCTAAATAAAAATATTCAAGCAAGATATATTTGGAACTATGTTTTGAAATTAGATGACGCAGAAAAGGAATTGAAAGATAATATTAGTAAAAAATTAATTTTTGGAGTTAATAAAAATTTATAATCTAATTAAGTGAATATTATTAAAATAAAATCTTACTGTAAAATTAATCTATATTTAAAAGTTATAAAAAAATTAAATAGTGGATATCATAATATATCTTCATTGATAACTTTTTGTGATTTACACGATGTAATATCAATATCAAGAATCAGAAATTTGGATGATAAAATAAGTTTTTCTGGCAGATTTAAAAAAGGAATTAATAAAAAATCAAATACAATAACCAAAGTATTAAATTTGCTCAGAAGTAACAAATTAATTAAAAAACAAGCTTTTAAGATAAATATACAAAAAAATATACCCCACGGTTCTGGCTTAGGCGGAGGATCCTCAAATGCAGCTGATTTATTGAATTTTTTTAATTCCAAAATGAAGTTGAAATTAAAAAAAAATAGAATAAAAAAATTAGCAAGAAAAATAGGATTTGATGTACCTATAAGCTTAGAAAAAAAAAATACGCTATTAACTGGAAAAAAAAACGAAATATTAAGACTTAATAAAAAATTAAGACTTAATTTATTAATTATTTATCCAAATTTCGTTTGCTCAACAAAAAAAATATATAAAAAAAATACAAAAATAAGCTTAAGTAACACAAGATCTTCTTTTCATATAAAAAGCAATAAAAAATTAATTGAATTTTTGAAAAGTGAAAATAATGATCTTGAAGAAACTGTTTTTAAAATTTATCCAGAAGTTAATAAAATTATTACACATATAAAATCACAAAAAGGTTGTTATATCTCAAGAATTACTGGTTCGGGATCAGCTTGTATAGGAATATTTTCTAGCATGAAGAAAGCATTTTATGCTCAAAAATTGATAAAGTTAAAATATCCAAAGTACTGGAGTGTTGTATCAAAAACTATATAAAGTAAATCATTTGTGATATATCTCAAATCTAAATTGGGGCGTAGCCAAGCGGTAAGGCAGTGGTTTTTGGTACCACCATCCTAGGTTCGAATCCTAGCGCCCCAACCAAAAATGCTTAGAAAAATAAAAAATATTATTTTAAAAACAGATCGTTTTCTTTATAAAAAATTTGGATCGGATAGAAGTACTAAAATTTTAGAAAATATAAAGGAAGCACAAATACTTTTTTCATGCTTTAATAAAACAGGTGAAGAGAATCCTTTAAGATTTGTAGGTGGATGTGTTAGAAAAGCAATATGCGGAGAGCCTATTGATGATATTGATCTGGCGACATCTCTTGAACCAAACGAAATAAAGTTAATATTAAATAAAAAAAATATCAAAGTTATTGACACGGGAATTGAGCATGGAACAGTTACAGTTATTCTAAATAAAAAAAAATTTGAGATCACAACTCTCAGAAAAGATATTTCAACAGATGGAAGACATGCAAGCGTGCAGTTCACTTCTAATTGGAAAGAAGATGCCTTAAGAAGAGATTTTACAATAAATGCAATATACTCTGATATAGAAGGAAGAATTTTTGACCCTTTAAATGGAATATCTGATTTACAGAATGGAAAGGTAGAATTTATTGGTTTTGCTGAAGAAAGAATACAAGAAGACTATTTGCGTATTCTGCGTTATTTTAGATTTTTTACTCAGTATAGCAAAATAGAGCATGATGAAAAAACTATTAGATCAATCAAGAAACATATTAATGGAATAAACAAAGTTTCAAACGAAAGAATATTTGATGAATTTAAAAAAATATTAAAATTAACAAATTTTTATAATTTATTTTCTGACAAAACATCAAATGAAATTATTTTAAATATATTTCCACAATTTGAATATTATGAAAGGTTAAAAAATTTTTATAAATTACCTAAAGAATTAAGAAATAATTTTGATAAGTATTTAATTTTATCTCTGATTATTTTAGATCAATCAAGTAATTACGAATATTTCTGTCATAAATATAAAGTGCCAAATAAAATTAAAAATCGATTTAAAAATATTTCAGATAATTTTGAAAAACTTAAAGATAAAAGCTTTTATACTGAGGAAAATATTAAAAAAAAAATTTATTTATCCGGAAAAGAATACGTAATGGATTTATTGCTTTTTTCAATTTGCGCAAACGCAAAAATGAAAAGAATTAATATTGAACATTTAATAAATTATGTAGCAACTTGCAAAGTACCAAAATTTCCTATTTCAGGTGATTACTTAAAAGAACGTGGTTATAAAACTGGAGAATTAATAGGTAAAAAACTTAAATTTTTAGAGGAAAAATGGATTCAAAATGGTTTTATAATTGACAAGAAAACAATAGAAAAATCTATTGATAAAACAAACAAAAACTAAATATATTTAACTTCTGTAATTTCAAAATTTTTTTCACCAGAAGGTGTATTTACAGATACTAGATCTTTTTTCTTTTTTCCTATTAGTGCTTTACCTATAGGTGATCTAAAATAAATTAAGTTTTTTGTAATATCAGCTTCATCTTTGCCTACAATCTTATAGGTTTTTTTTTTATTATTCTCTAGATCAATTAGGTGAACCGTAGAACCAAATATTACATTATCTTTTTTTTCTAATTTTGTAACATCAATGACATTAGCTCTCGCTATTAAATCATTAATTTCAATAACTCTACCTTCAATTTTTGCTTGTTCCTCTTTTGCAGCGTGATATTCAGCGTTCTCTTTTAAATCTCCATGTCCTCTTGCTTCGGCAATTGCCTCAACTATTTTTGGACGCTTAACACTTTTTAATTCTTCTAACTCTTCTTTTATCTTAACAAGTCCTTGTGCAGTTATAGGTTCTTTTTCCATAAACTATTTCCATTTTGCAGTTGGTGGCATAGACATTAGTATTGCTTTTGGATTGCCTCCACTATTAAGACCAAATTTTGTGCCTCTATCATATAATAAATTAAACTCGACGTATCTGCCTCTTTTAATTAATTGAAGTTCTTTTTCTTTTTTGCTCCATTTTAAAAACATCTTTTTTTTAATAATACTTCTAACAAGGTTGTTAAAAATAACACCAACATCTTTAATAAATAAAAAATCTTTTTTCCAATCATCCATTTTGTAATCAAAGAAAATACCACCTATCCCACGAGTTTCCTTTCTGTGAGGTAAATAAAAATATCTATCACATAATTTTTTATATTTAAAATAATACTTTTTATTATGCAAGTTACACATTTTTTTTAATTCATTATGAAAATATTTCTTTTCTTTATTATCAATAATGCAAGGGGTAGCATCCAAGCCGCCACCAAACCAATTTTTTTTTGTACAAATAAATCTAGTATTAAAATGCATTGCGGGAATTTTAGGGTTTTTTGGATGTAATACTACTGAAATACCTGATGACCAAAAATTAAGATTATTCTTTGCGCCGGGGATTTTTTTAGCTAAATCTTTGGTCAATTTACCTTTCACATTTGAATAGGCGACGCCACCTTTTTCAATTACGTTTCCTTTAATAATCCTAAATTCACCATATTTCCATTTATTTTTTTTGAACTTTATATTTGAACCATAATCTTTTTCTATTTCTTCGATAGTATTACAAATAATATTTTGCAGATCTAAAAACCATTTTTTAGCTAACTTTTGTTTTTTTTTTATTTTCATATCTTTTGCACCTAAGAATTTTGTCTTAGAGCTTCAGCTAGAGTTATAGCTGCTGCTATAGAAATATTAAGCGACCTTGTATTTTTTTTTAAAGAAATTTTCAACCTTTGCTGAGAATTACTATGCACTATTTTTGGCACGCCTTCGCTTTCTCTACCGAAAAGTAAAGTATCTTTTTTTTTAAATTTAAAACTAGTATAATTTTTTTTTGCTTTAGTTGTCATGAGTATAACTCGAGAGTTTTTTTTCTTTTTTAAAAAATTTTCGTAGGAACTATAAATTACTATTTTACTTTTATTTAAATAGTCCATGGCTACTTTTTTTAATCTTTTATCATTTAGTTGAAAACCGCAAGGTTCTATTATTTCAAGAGTTGTGTCAAAACAAGCGCATAAACGAATTATTGCTGCAGTATTTTGCGGGATATCAGGTTGATATAGAGCAATATTAAACATATTTTAGTTGTGTATTAATTTGTGTGTCATTCTGACCCTAGCAAATTTATATTAATTGTAATTAATTAGTAATATATAATACATAAGAGCTTCAAATATTATGAGTAAGGAA
>MDTE01079748.1_pt1 | contig 11393 bp, 9 predicted proteins | sample 811231 | NCBI WGS metagenome assembly MDTE01 (sample SAMN05326651, study PRJNA326480) | marine metagenome | isolation source: seawater | place: Indian Ocean: Red Sea | collected 2010
GACTGCGCCATACCCCGAGAGGCGGGCGATAATACCGTTTCAGGATTCCCGGCGCCAGGTTGTCTCTCCGCCACGATCCTCGAGAACAATGCCTTTCCCCGCCAGTTCATCCCGAATTGCATCGGCGCGAGCGAAATCCTTGGCTTGCCGCGCCGCTGTCCGCTCTTCGATGAGCGCCTCAACCGCTGCTCCGTCGAGCGCGGTGCCGGTCACGGGACGTTGCAAAAACGCTTCCGGATCATCCTGCAGCAACCCGAGCGTGCCAGCCAGGTACAGCAAGGTACCGGCAAGTCCCGGGGCATCCTCCGGCGCACTCTCACGCGTTCGATTTAGCTCCCGCGCAAGGTCGAAGAGCACCGCGATCGCCTCCGGCGTCTTGAAATCGTCATCCATCGCCTGTCGGAAGCTCGCTTCCCACTCAGTACCCACAAGAGGCGCGCCGGGCGTAATGCCCCGCAGTGCGGTGTAAAGCCGCTCCAATCCACCGTGCGCGGCTTGGAGCTGATCCGTCGTGTAGTTCAAGGGGCTGCGATAATGACTGAGCAGCAAGTAGTACCGAACCGTCTCTCCTGCATGGTGAGCGAGGATGTCGCGAATCGTGAAGAAGTTACCGAGCGACTTCGACATCTTCTCGTCGTCGATCCGTACGAAGCCGTTATGCACCCACACGTTAACGAATCGTTCACCGGTTGCCGCCTCGGACTGAGCGACTTCGCACTCGTGATGAGGGAAGATGAGATCGCGCCCACCCCCGTGCAGATCAAAGTGAACGCCTAAGTTCTCCATCGACATCGCCGAGCACTCGATATGCCACCCGGGACGTCCGGGGCCCCAGGGCGATTCCCAGCTCGGCTCTCCGGGCTTCGCCGCTTTCCAAAGGACAAAATCCTCCGCCGCCGCCTTTGCCGCATCTACGTCGATGCGCGAGCCTGCTTGCAGATCCTCCACCCGATTACCGGAAAGCTTCCCGTACTCGGGAAATTTGGCGACGGAGAAATAGACATCGTTGGACTCACCCTGGTAGGCGATGCCTTTTTCTTCGAGGGTAACGATAAGCCGGATCATCGATTCAACGTAATCCGTGGCCTTCGGCTCAACATCCGGTGGAAGAATGCCAAGCGCAGTGCAATCGTCGTGCATCTCGCGAATAAAACGTTCACTCAGAGCTTTGGTCGACTCACCGTTCTCGTTCGCCCGAGCGATGATCTTGTCGTCGATATCCGTAATGTTGCGCACGTAGGTCACTTCGAATCCCGACGCACGCAAATAGCGAGACACCATGTCGAACACGAGCAGCATGCGAGCGTGCCCGAGATGACAATAATCGTAGACCGTCATGCCACAGACATACATGCCAACCTTTCCCGGAACGATGGGTTGGAAAGGTTCGAGCTCACCGCTCAAGCTGTTGTAGATCTGTAGCATGGTCCTCTCGTGGTACTGAATTTCGCCTGCGATCGTAACAGAGGCCGCCCGCTCCACTAACAGTGCGGACTTCCCGTATCATGCGCGCCCACATGAATGTCCGTTCCTCACCCCGGAGCCCATGATGCTACGACGCCACCTGCTCGGCCTGGCCACCACCGTGTTTGCCTTGCTGCTGCCCTCGCTCGCCCACGCCACGGGGAAGCCGCAGGTTCAACTCGAGACCTCGCTCGGCTCGATCACGATCGAGCTGGAATCCGATAAAGCCCCGAAGACGGTCGACAATTTTCTGCGATACGTCGACGATGGGTTTTATGACGGACTCATCTTCCACCGGGTCATACCGAACTTCATGATCCAAGGCGGCGGGCTCGATCCGAGCATGGCCAAACGCACCACCCGTGACCCGATCCCCAATGAGTCCGCCAACGGTCTCCCCAACCTGCGCGGTACATTAGCCATGGCGCGGACGTCAGCGCCCCACTCCGCCACCGCCCAGTTCTTCATCAACGTCGTGGACAACGATTTCCTCAACCGCGCACAGTCCCGGGATGGCTGGGGTTACTGCGTGTTCGGTCGCGTGGTGGCAGGTATGGAGGTCGTCGACCAGATCCGCAAGGTGCCCACCACTCGAGTCCGCGGCCGGCGGGACGTGCCGCAAACCCCGGTATTGATCAAGCGCGCCTACCGCGTGCCCGGCTCATCGAAAAAGGAGTAGAACTCATGAAGGTAAACCTGGACACGACCGAAGGGCGAATCGTTCTCGATCTGGATACCGAGAACGCGCCGAAGACTACCGCGAACTTTGCCGAGTACGTTCGCGCCGGCTTCTACGACGGCACGATTTTCCATCGCGTCATCGAGGGGTTCATGATCCAGGGTGGCGGCTTCGAGCCCGGCATGTCACAAAAGTCGACCAATGCTCCGATCGAGAACGAGGCTAACAATGGGCTCAAGAATCGGGAGGGCTCGATCGCGATGGCCCGTACCTCCGATCCGCATTCGGCGAGCTCCCAGTTCTTCATCAACGGCGCCGACAATGCCTTCCTCGATCACCGCGCGCCGACACCGGATGGCTGGGGCTATGCCGTCTTCGGACGCGTTAGCGAAGGATTCGACGTGGTAAAACGCATCATCGGCACCAATACCACGTCCCAAGCTGGCCACCAGGACGTACCGGTTGAGGACATCGTGATCGAAAAGGCCGAGGTTGCCGAAGACTAAGCCGTGCGAGCGCTCTGTATCTCGGATGTGCACGTCAGCGCGTCACGGCCCGAGGCCGTGGCGACGCTCCTCGAACTGCTGCATGCCACCGAACGGCGCCTCGACACGCTGTTCCTGCTCGGGGACATCTTCGACCAATGGCTCGGAGACGACGACGAGACGACGCCGTATCCCGAAGTCGAAAGCGCACTGAAAGCGGTTGCCGATTCGGGCGTGCGGATATCCGCGCATCACGGCAACCACGACTTCCTGCTTGGCGCCGACTTCGCCGCTCGCATTGGTGCCGAAGTCATCGAAGAGCAGGAAGTCCTCGATCTCGACGGCACCCGTACGTTGCTGCTGCATGGAGACAGCTTGTGTACCGACGACCGGGAGTATCAGGCCTACCGCGCTCATACGAGAGCTCCCGCCAATCAAGCGGCCTTTCTCGCCCTTACGTTCGCTGAACGCGAGGCCCAAGCGCGTGCATTGCGCCAATCCTCCGCAGAGCGAAAGCAGCTTAAATCAGACGACATCATGGACGTCAACGACGAGGCGGTTCGACGGGCGCTGGACGCTGCGCAGGCGGACCGGATGATCCACGGCCACACCCACCGCCCGGCAGTTCACCGGATCGAAGGAAAAACCCCGGCGCGCGAACGCATCGTGCTCGGCGACTGGTACCAGGGCACCGGCCAGGTTGCCCTGCTGGAAGACGGCAACGTCTCACTCATCGCCGCGCACGCCGCCATCGAGCATCTCACCCGTCGTTAAAGCCAACTCCAGGGAGGACCCGGCCGGGTCTTGGAGTAGTTATACGGCGAATCCGCTACGAACCCCCAGTCCTACAGTGGCATCGGTACCAGCGAGCGATCACTGAGCCGGCAGAACTCCGCACTCAACGCAGCGTAATCGTGGGTAACCGGAAACTGGGGGAACTCTTCGCTGATCCGCTCCGGTGGCCGAAAGAAGATACCGCCATCCGCCTCCATCAGCATGGAGGTGTCGTTGTATGAATCGCCGGCAGCGAACACCTTGAACTGCAGCGAATGGAGTGCCTTTACGGACATCCGCTTCTGGTCGGGTTGGCGAAGTTGATAGCCGACCACGCGGTCGCTCTCATCGATCGTCAGATAGTTGCCGAACAACGTCGGCCAGCCGAGCTTCGCCATCAAGGGGGCGGCAAATTCGTAGAAAGTGTCGGAGAGGATGATGACCTGGAAGCGCGCCCGGAGCCAATTGAGAAATTCACCCGCGCCCGGCAAGGGCTCCAAGGTTTCGATGACGGCCTGGATATCTTTCAGCCGAAGATTGTGCTGGTCGAGGTAGCCCAGGCGCTGCTGCATCAAAACGTCATAGTCAGGGACATCGCGCGTCGTGGCACGCAGCGCGTCGATGCCCGTACGCTCGGCGACGTTAATCCAGATCTCCGGTACCAGCACCCCCTCAAGGTCAAGACAAGCAACTTCCACGCATCCTCCTCAAACGTCCGTGTAATCCAGCGCCGAGAGCCGTGAGCTCTAACGCCGCCATCCCGTCAAAAATCCTCTTCGTGAAACTCCATCAGCGTGGCAGCGCTGGTCATCGCGGCGGAAAAATGCGCGCTCGACATCGGGAGCAACCGCTGCATATAGAACCGCGCGGTGCGGATCTTGGCCTCGTAAAATGCGGGATCGGCCGGATCCTGCACATTCATTGCGTGCTTGGCCATCCTCGCCCACATATAGGCAAGAGCCACGTAACCAAAAAGCTTGAGGTAATCCGACGCCGCGCCGGCCGCCTCGTCCGGATCGTTCAAGCCTTCCTCTGCGATCCGTGCCGTCACTCGCTGCAGCCGCCCGAACCCTTTTGCAAGCGGGGCCACGAACTCTTCCATGGCCGGATCGCCACTTTCGGCCTCGATGAAGTCCGACACCGGATGAAAGAATGCGCGCAGATAACGTCCCATGTGCGCCGCGAGCTTTCGCCCCACCATATCGAGCGCCTGCACACCGTTGGTGCCTTCGTAGATCTGCGTGATCCGCGCGTCGCGAACGAGCTGCTCCATGCCGTTCTCTCGGATGTAGCCATGGCCACCGAAGATCTGCACCCCGATATTGGAGACATCAAAGCCAATGTCGGTAAAGAACGCCTTCACCACCGGGGTAAGCAGCTGAACCAGATCGTCAGCCTGCTGGCGCCGGGTCGGATCCTCGTGATGCAGCGAGATATCGTGCTGCGCGCTCACCCAGACCGCGAGCGACCGGGCGCCCTCGGTCAAGGCCCGCATCGTCAACAGCATGCGCCTTACATCCGGGTGCACGATGATGGGATCGGCGGATTTGTCCGGGTGGGCGGCGCCCTTGAGCGCCCGCCCTTGCAAGCGCTCCCGCGCATAAGTCACCGCACCTTGATACGCGGCTTCGGCCAGGGCGAGACCTTGCACCCCAACCCCGAGCCGTGCGGCATTCATCATCGTAAACATCGCCGGCATGCCCCGATCGCGTTCACCGACCAGGTAACCTTCTGCGTCGTCGAAATTGATCGCGCAGGTCGCCGAGGCGCGTATACCCATCTTGTGCTCGAGCGCGGCACAGCTCACCCCATTGGGGCCGCCCGCATCGCCTTGCGCATCCGTGCGTCGCTTCGGCACCAGGAACAGGCTGATACCCCGGATCCCGCTCGGCGCATCCGGCAACCGGGCGAGCACCAGATGGATGATGTTCTCGCTCAGATCGTGCTCGCCGGCCGATATGAATATCTTCGAACCCGTGATGCGATACGTCCCATCCTCCTGCGGCTCGGCCCGGGTCCTCACCAGCCCGAGATCGGTTCCGCACTGAGGCTCGGTGAGGCACATCGTCCCCGACCATTCACCGGTGGCGAGACGAGGCAGGAACCGGGCTTTAAGCGTCTCGGAGCCGTGGGTGGCAAGGGCGCGATACGCGCCGTGGGTGAGTCCGGGATACATCGCAAATGCCATGTTGGCCGAGGAGAACATCTCCTCGACCATCAAAGCCAAGGTGCCGGGCAACCCTTGCCCGCCGTGATCCGGGTGACAGGTCAACGTGCCCCAACCGCCTTCGACAAAGCCGGAATACGCCGCTTTGAACCCTTCCGGCGTTCGAACCGTACCGTCGTCGAGCCGGCAACCTTCCTCGTCACCGGAGGCGTTCAGTGGCTGGAGCACCTCGCCGGCGAATTTGCTCGCTTCTTCCAAAATCGCATCGGCCAGATCAGGGGTCAGCTCGCCGAACGCATCGCAGTCGCCGAGCACGGCGGCATCGCCGAGCTCATGGAACAGAAACCGCATGTCCCGGACCGGGGCTTGGTAAGCGGGCATATTCAGCTCCTCAGTTTCTCAACGGCTTGCCAGTGGTCAACATATGCTCGAGGCGCGCCGCTGTCGGCTCCGTGCGCAGCAGCTTCAGAAACGCCCCACGTTCGAGCGTAAGCAGTGCATCCTCGGTCAGGACGTCCGTAATATCCGTATCGCCCCCGGTGAGCACGTCGGCGACTGCGTTGGCCACCACACAATCGTGATCGGTGGCGAGCCCCAAGGCATGAAAGCTCCCCACCGCAAGCTCGAGCGCTGCCTTGGCACTCCGGCCGGGAAGCTGAACCACCGGCGCCTCGGGGGGGGCGTAACCATCGGCAAGCTCCAACACCCGCTCTTTCGCATCGCTGAGAAGGCGGTTCAGATTCATGGTAATCCGGTCGCGCGGTAACAGAAAAAGGTGATCCCGCGCCTCGTGCGCCGAGCGCGCGACCGTCGCGAGGCTGATCAGCTCAAACGCTTTCTGTAGTGCGGGCATCGGGCCGCCCGGGCGACGTTCGTGCTCAAGCCAGCGGATGATCATCTCCTTGCACCCGCCCCACCCCGGCAATAGTCCCACCCCGACCTCGACGAGCCCCATGTAGGTTTCCGCGTGCGCTTGCACCGCATCGCAATGGAGCAAGATCTCACAACCCCCACCTAACGCCATGCCCGAAGGCGCGCCGACCACCGGAAAAGGCGCGTACTTCAGCGCCTGGTAAGCGGACTGCCCGCCTTGGAGCCCGAGCTCGACCATATCCCACATCGCCAGATGGCTGGCGAACAGGATGAGTCCGGCATTGGCCCCGACCGAGAAGTTTTCGGCATCGTTGTGGATGACGAGCCCTTTGCCTTCACCCGCCAGAGCAAGCGCGCGCGGGATCATCTCGATGACTCCGGCATCCAGGGCATTCATCTTGGTGTGGAATTCGAGGCACACCACGCCGTCGCCGAGGTCCCAAACGCTCGCGGAGCCGTTGCGCTTGAGCGGTTCGCTCCCTCGCTTTACGTCCGCTAGGGTCCACTGTCCTGGAATTTGCGGCACCGCCGAACGCTCGCCACCCGGGGTGGCCATTGTTCTGATCCCGCTTTCGAGAGCGTAACAACCGGCTACTGCGCCCTCGGCGAGCAAAGGAGGCACGAGGCGCCCCTCGTCGCGTAGCCGATCGGCGAACCAACGAGCCCCGAGTTCGTCGATGAGCTCAAACGGTCCCTTGGCCCATCGGAAACCCAAACGCATCGCCTCATCCACCGAGGCAATGTCGTCCGCGATCTCCGGCACCAACGCGCTTGCGTAACGTAACGTCTCCGACATCACTTCCCACGCGTAGCGCGACACGGGATCGTTGCCCTCGAACAGCGCCCGGAGCCCGCCGCGGTTGACGGCGCGCAAACACGCCGGAGACGCCTTCACCGAGACCCGGTATTCGCCCGTCTGGAGATCGAGGGCTTCCTTGGTGCGCTTTCCGCCGTCTCGGTTCAACCGATAGAAACCGCCCTTTCCCTTACGCCCGGTGTACCCATCAGCAACGAGGCGCTCGAGAAATTCGGGCGGCGGAGGAACATGACGAACCGGATCGTCGGCCGGAAGATAGGTATCCATGCTCGCACGCACGTGCGGCATGAGGTCCAAGCCAACGAGGTCCAGTAGCCCGAACACCCCGGTACCCGGGATCCCGAATGGTCCTCCAATAACCGCGTCGGCCTCCTCCACGGTAACGCGATGCGCGAGAGCAGCGCTCACTCCGAGACCGAGCCACATTGCGCCGATCCGGTTCGCGATGAAGCCGGGCGTATCGTGCGCTCGCACGACCCCCTTGCCGAGCGCTTCATCGCAGAACGCCGCGATACCTCGGGTAAGCGCCGGATCGGTGTCCGGCCCTTCGACGATCTCCATCAAACGCATGTATCTCGGCGGATTGAAGAAATGCGTGATCAGAAACGCTTTCCGTAGTGCCGGCGAGAGCGGCTCGATGAGCTCCGAAAGCGGAAGGGTCGAGGTGTTGGACGACAGCACCGCGCCCGGACGCAGCACCCCTTCGAGCGATTGGTAAAGTGCGTGCTTGATATCGAGGCGCTCGAGCACCGCTTCGATCACCCAGTCGCACTCACCGAGCTGCGCGAGATCATCGTCGAAGTTACCGATCTCGATCCGTTTGAGGAAGCGGCGGTGCATGAGTGCCGCCGGTTCCGAGGCCTTGATTGTCTCGAGGCCCCTCGCAGCCGCGGCGTTTCGGTCGTTGCCGGAGCCCGCGATGTCGAGCAAACGGACCGCCACCCCGGCATTAGCCAGATGAGCCGCAATCCCCGCCCCCATGACCCCCGCGCCGAGGACCGCAACGCGCTCGATCGCCATCACAAGGCCTCGAGCACCGTGGCGATCCCTTGTCCACCCCCGATGCATTGCGTTGCAAGGGCATATTTCGCCCCTTCACGCACCAGGAGCTGGGCCGCCTTTCCGGTGATACGCGCACCCGTCGCCCCGAGCGGGTGACCCAGAGCGATCGCACCCCCATCGAGGTTCACAATCTCGGGATCCAGACCCAGGTCACGCATGCAGGCAATGGACTGGGAAGCGAACGCTTCGTTCAGCTCGACCACCCCGAGGTCCGAGACCTCGATGCCAGCGCGCTTCAGGGCCCGGTTGGTCGCGGCCACCGGACCGATCCCCATCACCTCCGGGGCACACCCTGCCACCGCCACGCTCCGGATGCGGGCGAGCGGCTCGAGCCCCACCCGAGCGGCGTAATCGTCACTGACCACGAGCACCGCCGCCGCCCCGTCGGTCAGCGGCGAGGATGTGCCGGCGGTTACCGTGCCCTTGGCGTCGAACGCGGGCCCCAAGCCAGCAAGTCCCTCAGCGGTTGTATCCGGCCGCGCGGTGGAGTCGTGCTCGGCAACCCCATTTTCGAGCGGGATCGGACAAAGCTCGCCCGCGAAGCGCCCGGACTCCGCCGCTGCCGCCGCCCGCTGCTGGCTTCCAAGCGCGAACGCCTCTTGCTCATCACGGCCGATCTGGTAACGCTTGGCAACGTTCTCCGCCGTCTCGCCCATGGAAATATAGGCCTCGGGCATACGCGCAAACAGCTCGGGATTCGGAAGAGGATTGAAGCCCGCCATCGGCACCCGGCTCATCGACTCAACCCCGGCGCAGACGAATGCATCGCCGGCACCGAGAGCAATCGCTCCCGCTGCGATGTGCACCGAGTGCATCGATGAACCACAAAACCGGTTCACCGTCGCCCCTGCCACTCCCTGGGGCAGCTCGGCAAGAAACCCCACGAGGCGTGCCAGATTCAGCCCTTGCTCGCCCTCCGGAAAAGCGCAACCGAGCAACAGGTCTTCAATATCCTCGGGATCGATCCCCGAGTCCTCCACCAACCGCCGCACCACATGGGCCGCAAGCTCATCGGGACGCACCCGGGCAAGCTCACCGCGATTGGCGGGAGCGAAAGGTGAGCGAACGTAACCGGCAATCAACGCATCGGGCATGACCTGAGCCTCTTCTTAAGTGAACCGTTGCCGAAAGCGGAACCTCGCAGCGGAGCCTCGAGCCACTCCCCGCGGCACGATACGAGCGGGTACGCTCCGAGCGTAACCGCTCCATCCCTCACCGCCGCTGCCTCGTCAGCTCGCGTCGTCCCGCAGCTCGCGACGCAATATCTTGCCGACGTTCGACTTCGGGAGCTCGTCTCGGAACTCAACCGAGCGGGGTACCTTGTAGCCGGTGAGATTCTCACGGCAATGTGCGATCACGGCATCCGCGTCGAGAGTGGGGTCCTTCTTGACCACCACGACCTTGACCGCTTCTCCGGTTCGTTCATCCTCGATCCCGATCGCGCCAGCTTCGAGCACCCCGGGATGGGAGGCCAGAACTTCTTCGATCTCGTTGGGGTACACATTGAAACCGGAGACCAGGATCATGTCCTTCTTGCGGTCGACGATACGCAAGAACCCTTCGGCATCGATCTCGGCCACATCACCGGTGCGCAACCAGCCGGCCTCGTCCAGCACTTCGGCGGTCGCCTCCGGACGCTCCCAGTAGCCTTTCATCACTTGTGGTCCACGCACGCAGAGCTCGCCCGGCGTGTCCGTTCCGACTTCGTTGCCGTCGTCGTCGCGCAAGCACACCTCCGTCGACGGCACTGGCACGCCAATTGAGCCGTTGAACTCAGCCAGATCGAGCGGATTGATGGACACTGCCGGCGCAGTTTCCGTCAAGCCGTAAGCTTCGATGAGCGGCACCCCGGTCACCCGCTTCCATTCCTCGGCAACCGAGGCTTGCACCGCGGTGCCTCCGCCGATCGCGAGGCGCAAATCGGAGAAATCCAGGTCACTGAACCCCGGCGTGTTCAGCAGCCCGTTAAAGAGGGTATTGACCCCGGTAATGGTCGTGAACCGCACCGAGCGGAGCTCCTTGACGAAACCAGGCATGTCGCGCGGATTGGTGATGAGGTGGTTGAGCCCACCGATTTTCATGAACGTCAGGCAATTCGCGGTGAGCGAGAAGATATGATAGAGCGGCAACGCCGTGATGATGATCTCCTCGCCTTCGCGAGTGGTCGGCGCCAGCCAGGCAGAGGCTTGTTGCAAGTTCGCAATGAGATTCTTGTGTGTCAGCATCGCGCCCTTGGCCACCCCAGTGGTACCGCCCGTGTACTGAAGGAAGGCGATATCGTCGTGATCGAGCGCCGGGGTGCGCAGCGTCTGCGTCGCACCCTTCGCCAACGCCGCCTTGAACGGAACCGCGTTCGGCAACTGGTACGGCGGCACCATCTTCTTCACCCGCTTAACAACGAGATTCACGATCGCCCCCTTGGGGAAGCCGAGCAGATCGCCCATCCGGGTAAGAATCACGTGCTCCAGGTTCGTCGAATCGATCACCTTTTCCAGCGTCGCGGCAAAATTTTCAACGATGATGATCGCCTTGGCACCGCTATCGTTCATCTGGTGCGATAGCTCACGCGCGGTGTAAAGCGGGTTGGTGTTCACCACGGTGAGTCCGGCTCGCAGCACCGCGAATATCGCGATCGCGTTCTGCAAGAGGTTGGGCATCATGATCGCGACCCGATCGCCCTTCTCGAGCCCGAGCGTATTCTGGAGATAAGCGCCGAGGGCAGCAGAATACTCATCGAGCTGCCGGTAGGTAATTGTGACCCCGAAATTCGTAAACGCCGGCCGATCCGCGTAGGCCGCGATACTCTCGTCGAACACCTCCACGATCGAGCGGTAGGCGTCGATATCTATCTCTTCCGGCACCCCTTCCGGGTAATTCTTGAGCCAGATTTTGTCCACGGAACACCCCTCCTTCGCACTGCTACCCGGGGAGTAGACCAGACGCAGCCAGGGTAGGAAAGGTCTGCGAGCTACCGCGCTTGCCGTGCGGCCACGGAGGAGGGAAACCGCGCGTCCCAAACATCTTCGCAACGGCGAACCGACACGGGGTACCTGGTGCCTAGTTCCTCGGCGA
>MDTE01129807.1_pt1 | contig 11393 bp, 7 predicted proteins | sample 811231 | NCBI WGS metagenome assembly MDTE01 (sample SAMN05326651, study PRJNA326480) | marine metagenome | isolation source: seawater | place: Indian Ocean: Red Sea | collected 2010
AATTAAGCATATCGGTTCACACGTCAGTGGTTATCATAGGTACGCGTTTTCGGAATCCTCTGCGATAATCAGTTAGTCAGTAAATAGCAAATAGAAAAATAGAGGGCGCAGTCCAAAAGGTATCTCTGCAGGTCATAGCTTTATGTGACCCGCAGACGTCATCGCGCGCCTTGCGGGGGCACACGACCCGAGACCTCATCTCCGAGATCGACCAAGATTGTTTTCATGGCGGCTCGACGCCTCCTCGGATACGGTACCGCCGCTGGCGCCGCTGTGGGCGCCGCCGCCTGGGGGATCGTTCAGATGGGAATGCCCGAACCGGCGCTTCCCGGCGAGCCTTGGGCGGACGCGTCCGTGTCGGCCCCGTCCAGACGCGAGCAGCTTCGCAAGCTGCGCGGGAACGAGGAGTTCGACGTCCTCATCATCGGAGGCGGCGCTACGGGCGCGGGTGCGGCGGTCGATGCCGCCACCAGGGGCCTGCGCACGGCGCTCATCGAGGGCGAAGACTTTGGGAGCGGCACCTCCTCGAGGTCCACCAAGCTCGTCCACGGCGGCGTCAGGTACCTGGAGAAGGCCGTCTTCCAGCTCTCGTACGGTCAGCTGAAGCTCGTCTTTGAGGCACTGCACGAGCGAAAGAACCTGCTCCGCAACGCCCCGCACCTGGCGCGTCCCCTGCCCATCGCGACTCCGTGCTACCACGGCTGGGAAGTGCCCTACTACTGGGCCGGGATGAAAGCCTACGACCTCGTCGCGGGCACCTCCGGGTTGACCATGTCCGGCTTCCGAACCGCCGCCGAGTCCATCGCCGTCTTCCCCACGCTCGCCGCCGTGCGCGAGACGGACGGCGCGTCCCTTAAGGGCACCATCGTCTACAGAGACGGACAATTCGACGACGCGAGGCTCAACGTCGCGCTGGCGTGCACCGCCACGCATGCGGGCGCCGTCGCCGCAAACTACGTCAAGGTGACGAGCCTGGTGAAGGACGTTCGCACCGGGCGGGTGGTGGGGGTCAGGGCCAAGGACGTTGTGGACGGCGGGAGGGAGTTCGAGGTACGGGCGAAGGTTGTGCTCAACTGCACGGGGCCGTTCACCGACGCCGTGCGAAAAATGTCCGACGGATCGAGAATGGACATCATGACCCCCGCGGGCGGAGCTCACCTGACCCTCCCCAAACACTTCGCGCCCGAGTCCGAGGGTCTCATCGTGCCCAAAACGAAAGACGGTCGCGTGGTGTTCATGCTGCCCTGGCTGGGCGGCGTCATCGCGGGTACCACCGACGCTCTCGCGCCCGTCACGCTGAGGCCCCGAGCGAGCGCGGATGAGGTCGACTTCATCCTCGACTCGATCGCGCCGTACCTCTCCGTGCCGGCGACGCGCGCGGACGTGACGTCGGTGTGGTCCGGCATCAGACCCCTCGCCGCGGACCCGACCCAGAGCGGCACCGAGAACGTCAGCCGCGATCACCTCGTGGTGGACGAGGGCGACGGGATGGTGACCGTCACGGGGGGCAAGTGGACGACGTATCGACTCATGGCTGAGCACGCGGTGGACGCCGCCATCCGAGCCGCCGACAAGGTCCTCCTGGAGCAGGAGCGCCGGACGGTGAAGGAGAGCATGGCGAGTAGGGCCGGTAAGTGCCGAACGACGGACGTCGCGGTCGTCGGCGCGCACGGGTACTCCCCGGACCTTCACGTCAGGTTGCTCTCAAAGTCCTCAAAGTCTGCCAAATCATCCGAACCCGCGCCCGAGCTGGAGGACGCGGCCGTCATGTCCCACCTCGCCAAGTCGTACGGCGACCGCGCTCCGGCCATCGTCGAGCTCGCGAGGAGCGACCCGCGCGGGCTCGCCCGGAGGATCGCCGGTCCGAATCAGCCGGTCATCGCCGCGGAGGTTTTGCACGCGGCGCGGGCAGAGTACTGCCAGACGACGCGCGACTTCGTGGCGAGACGGACGCGGCTGGCGTTCCTGGACGTGGAGGCGGCGCGCGTGGCCGTGCCCGAGGTGAACAAGTTGCTCGCCAAGGAGCTCGGATGGGGATCGCGGAGAGCGGCGAGGGAGCTCAAGGATGCGAACGCCTTGCTGGACACGTTCACGTGCTGAGAGGGAGACGTAATCTTTAACAACGCAACATTTTTTCTTTTTGGGCCTGCGGACAGCTCCTGCGGACTCCAGGAGTCGTCTTCATCAACCCGCTTTTGCGCCTCGTGTATCCAGATCTGGTACTCGCGGACCCCGCGACAGGTTTCGAGCTCAGACACAGGCGACGCACGAACCCGATGGATCACGGCGTTCCCGCAGCGCTCGGCGTGGCGCCCGAACTGATGGAGGAGGTGTCCACCGGGGTGAGCGCCCGCCCGCCCCGTGTTCAAAAAGACGTTCCCTCCCAGATCCGGCCTTCTTTACGCGAACTTCCCTCCCACGACGCCGTTCGACTGACCCCCGTTCCCTCCTCTGACGAACAGACCACGATCATGGCGTGCGTGTACGACGGTGGAGTCGTCCTGGGAGCCGACAGTAGGACCTCGTCGGGGAACTACGTCGCGAACAGAGCCTCGGACAAGATCACGCAGGTGATGGACAACGTCTGGATGTGCCGTTCGGGCTCGGTGCGCGCCCCTCCTCTCCCGTTCCCAGCTCGCCCCACGCGGCCGCCACATCGATGCGATACTTCACCGGCGTCTCGTTCGCTCGTCTCGAACTCGCGGATGACGACCCCGCGGCTCTCACCCTTCGTCGCGGACCCGTCAGACTAACCCTAAAATCCAACACTCGCCCCAAACAAACAACAGGCTGCGGACACGCAGAACGTGTGCGCGTTTGTGAAGAACGCCGTGGAGGAGCACGGCATCATGAGCGGCAGCGATGAGCCCGGCATGGCGGACGTCAAGCTCGTGGCCAACGTCACGATGCAGATCGCGTACAGGAACAAGGACCGTCTGTCCGCCGGCATGATCATCGCGGGTTGGGATCGACGCGCGGGGCCGCAGGTGTTTGGCATCCCTCTCGGCGGGTCGCTGGAGAAGTGCGACTTCACCCTGGGAGGCAGCGGCAGCACGTACATCACCGGGTTTTGCGACGATACCTGGAAGCCGGGGATGTCCAGGGAGGAGGCGGAGGCGTGGATCAGGCGCGCCATCTCGATCGCGATCTCCCGGGACGCGTCGTCGGGCGGCGTGATCCGCCTGGTCACCATCCACGAAAACGGAGCGGAGAAGCAGATGTTCGAGCCGGCGCAACAACCGCTGGCCTACGACGAGCTGCCGGTGATTCGCAGGGAGGAGGTCGTGGCCTAGATTTCTCAGAGTCGCGCGTTGTGAATGTCGAAAAACAGAACTTGAATTATTACATGCAGATTATGCACAGCTGTGCGCCGATCGCGCCGCAGAGGGAAACCCGCCAAACAATTGTTTGTTTCTCCCTCCAGCTCAGCTCGCCGCATGGGCGCCGACGCAATCGGACCCCGGAAAAAGAAAGTTACGTCTACTTCATCGTCGATCATCGAGGCAATTACGGCGATCACCTCTGGTTCGCGCCCCCGTTGAGCTGCCCGTTGAACGCCGTCTGGACGTTACCCTCGTACGCCGCGAGCTTCTCCTGCGCCTTGTTCAGCTCTTCGCGCGCGACGAGGAGCTCCTGGAGCGCAGCCTTGGTCATCTCCTTCGCCTTGTTCGCCTCCACCCGCAGCTGCACCTTTTCCTTCTCCGTCGAGATGAGCTTCACCGCAAGCTGCGTCTGCGCCTCCCTGGTGACGCCACCGAAGTCGTCGTCCGCCATGAAGACCCCGCCCTCCGGGACGTCCCAGGGCTCGGGCAGGACGAGCAGGTTGTTCGCGCCGTCCTGCCACTTGAAGCCGTTGCCCGGGAGCTTGACGAGGTACTTGTAGAAGAAGACGCCGCCGGCGGGAAGGTCCATCTCGCACTTCCACACGTTGCCCTCGGTCCAAGTCATGGCCACGCCCTGGTTCTGGTCCCAGTTGCCGAGGCGCTCGTCCGAGCCGATGATGAACAAGTCCTCCCCGGGCTTCGTCACGTAGTGCAGGGAGAAGCACACCTTCATGTCGACCTTCTGGCCGACCAGGGAGAGCGCGGTGGCGGCGGATGGGTCCGCAGCCATGATATCGCGAGCCCTCGCCAGCGCAGCCTCCTTGCTGGGCACCGCGCCGGCGGTCGCGAGCGTACCATTCACCGCGGAAGGCGCCGCGGAGATGGACACCGAGGCATCCGCGTCCCCGTTCCTCTCGGTGCCGACCGCGTCCGCGCGGACGACGTGGCGACCGCGCTTGGCGGGGAAGACAACCGCGAAGGTCTTGGAAGACGCCTTAACGCCGTGAGCGCGGTGCGCAGCGACCTTGGCGGACGCGGCGGACGCGCTGACGGAGAGGGCGAGGGCCATGATTTCAGACGATTATACGCCGGTTGAAAAGAGATCCGCCTCTTCACGCTCTGGACGACTCACGCGACGCGGTTTCTAACGTCCGAAACAGACGCGGACTGCTGAGGGACACGCCGACGAGACTTGTGTCTGCGCTGGCGGGTGTGATTAGCGTTCGCGTCCGGATGGTGGTCCGTGCGCGCGCTGATCTTTACGCGGGGGGGCGCCGCACGTGGAAAGAGAAATAACTCGGTTCTGTTCCCCTATTCGTATGGGTATCGTGACTGACACCTGGACGCCAGGTTCAAAGGCCAGGAATGAAAGTACAGACCGTCCTGCACAGCGTTTCCGCCGATTTTCGGCGCGTCCTTTGAAGATTTTCAAACGCGAGTGTTTGACTTTTTCGTGACACGATTGGACGAGACGTGCCGATTCACGCCGTCGGCCAATCGAACGCGCGGATCTCTTATAGGCGGGAAAAACGCAAAATTTGAGTTGTTTTTGATTTTTCGGAAGCGCGCCACTGCAGCCCCACTGCCAACATGGCGGGAACCAGACGGATCGAATCGAATATGAGATGTCGGGCTCGGGCCACGTGAACAAAATTTTAGCCAGACTGCCAGCCCATAGGATTTCGTGACGCTTTTGCTCTCGGCAACTCCGAAATATCTTCGCATTCGACACGGGTTCGTTTCGGCGCGGAGGTGGGGGCCCTCCGGGGCGGGCGAGAGAAGACCGGGGGGCGAGGAGATGGACGCGTCGGAGGGTTTTCCAACGCACAGACTTCAAAATCGCCTCGGCGGCTCGTCGCTCGACTGGTGGCTACGGGTGATGAGCGTCCACCAAAACAGGAGCTGCTGCTTTCACCGCTGCTCTTTCATCGTTAACCACCGCATCGACGACGTGCGTTACCTGGCTACCGGCAAGCTGAGCTAGTCCACTTGCTGCGTCAACACCGCGATTCTATTCCGTCCGAAATCCAGCACCAACGTGCACCCTCGGAAAAGGTCCGCGCACAGGGCGCCGTCCGCGTGAGGACTCAACGCCAGGTCCGGCGGGTCTCCCGTCGTGTGCGTCAGCGCTCGAACCGTCTCGAACCTCCCACCCGCAAACTCGACGCGCCTCAGCCTGCCCGTGACAACCTCCGGCTCGACCCTCGCGAGCCTGCTCCGCTCCTCTCCCGGTCCCGACATCACGCCGCCCGGCTGCAAACCCACCGTCCGCTCCACCATCTTCCACTCCTTCGCCGCGCGCGCCGAGACGATGGCCCCCGCGCCGCCGGCGCCGAGCGACAGCCGGAAGAGACGACCTTCCCAACCCGACCCGTCCGCGGGGGTTTCGGGCCCAGCCCCGGTGCCAACCTGCGGTCCTCCTCGCGGCAACTTCTGCTCGAGCGAGGGTGTCGGGGTGAGCCCGTCATCCGCGACGGTGAGCTTCACGCGGACGTGCGGCACGCCTTGGATCCATTCGACGCGCTGCCACGCCGCGCGCACCCGGTCCGAGGGCTCGTATTTCGCCGGGTCGAAGCAGAAGACGTCGAACGACGGCGCGGTGGGCGATCCCGGGACACGTCGCGGCGCCCTGAGTTCCACGACGCAGTGCTGCAGAAAGTCCGTCCCCAGCACGCCGACGAGCCCGCCGCCGGCGGAGGGGTTCGAACCGACCGGCGCGGGCGGCGTCCTCAGCGCCACGGCGAGTGACTGCTCCATGTACACCGGCGCGGGGACGTCGACGCATCCCGCCGAGATGGTGGTGCCACGCCTCATCGCCCCGCTGAGCGCCGCCGCGGAGACTCCGACCACGGACAGCTCGCCAAACGCGGGCATGCCGAGGCGGTCCGCGACGGAAGGCTCAATCGCGAACCCCGCGCAAGACGTGTCCAGGACGAACCAGCCCGGCGACGCCTGACCGTTCAGACGCGGCGCCACGAGCACGTGACCTCCCTCTCCCCTCGCCGCGGGAACCGCCGCAGCTGCCTCCGTGACAGCCGCGTCGTTGATACTGTACGTCGGAACCGGCCATCTGTCGTCGTCCGTCGGGTACCCCTCGTACGGCTGCGAGAATATTTCAGACGACTCCCCGTCGATCGTCGACGCGGTCCTCTTCGCGCGGTACACGCACGAGTTCCCAGCCGGATGCGTCTGGTGTGACACTCCCGGCACGAGCAGCCCCACATCCGACCTGTTCCATTCCCCGAACACCCACGCCTCCACGCCCTCGGGTGTGGCCAGCTCGCACCTGTGCGGCACCCAGCCGTCGTCACCGCCGACGTTTACGCGATGCAGCCACACTCGGGCGCCGACCGAGCCTCCTCGACAAGCCACGGCGACGAGCGCACCGTCACCCGACGGGATTGGTGGCGGCGCGCCCGCTCGCTTCACCTCACGGACGCTCGCTCGAGAGACGGCGTCCCCAAACTTGTTCCTACCCCCTTTGCGGCCACCCTTACCCCGGTCTTTGCCCCGCCGCCCTCCGCCCGACTTGTTGCCCGGCTCTGGCTCTGCGAATGAAGCCGACATCGAGAGTTTGGGTACCATCGTGTGCTCCTCCACCAGTGCCCTCAGCGGCACCCTCGGTCCGCGGATCAGCTTGAGCAACAGTCTACGCCTCGCGGCTTGGCCGTTGAGCCACTGCCCGCTGCGTATCCACGATATGAGCAGCGATCGGTGCGCGCCGTCGAACGTCGTCGCTCGACACGTCCCGGACCCGAGCTCAGTTTCCCACGCGACGTCAGCCTCAGGGTCGTATCCCGACTGGAACAGCATGGGCGGGACCTTACTTTCGGCCGTCTCGCCGGTGTCGAGCGAGATTTCATCGCGGAATCCCATACCATCGGACGACGCGTCGAACGTCAGCGACCACGACGCCGTTAACCCAAGGCAGATGCCGTCGCCCCCGACGGTGATGAGACCTCGGGGCCCGTCGGGGCTATCCGGGTCGGAGCTCCCGCGCCTGGTAGCCTCAGCAGCGGCGAGTAGCTCGAGTATACCGTCGTCCTCGGACGCATCGAGTGCCAGCGATGCGCCCCTCGGCGTCCTCGTCCACGCTGACGCGGTCCGCCCAAAGGCGACGGCGTGCGCTTTTCCGCTTAACCGCGAAGCGCACCTGTACCCCTCCGGAGGAATCGGGGAACGTCGACGGTAGCTCCGTGATCGTGTCGTCGCCGCGAACATCCCGCCCATCGACGCGATGGCATCGACGGATGCACCGCTGGCGACGGCCATCGATCGTCAAGCGCTCCAGAGTGTGGGCGCTCCGTCGCGAGATTATCCACAAAGTGCGGCCAGCGCCGGGCGAGCCAGGCCTGGCTGGTTTCGAAGTTCGGTTGCCAAATCGAGGTTTGCCCCCTCCGCGAATCACAGAAGGTCTGGCGCGCTCGGGTGTCGACGGCGTGCGAGATGTCCACCTTGACCTTGGTCACGCGGCCGGCGAGGCCCGACGATGCGGTCCAGCTCGATGGGTTCGTCGACGGGTGCGTCCCCGACGCGCCCCCAACCCCGCGACTCGGTCCCCCAAGCCGTGATTTCTTCACCTCCGATTTTCACGTCAAGACCCGCGCTGACGATCGGCACCCCTCTCCTCACGTTCAGATCGCATCAGGGCAAGGTCTACGGCAGGTTCAACCTCGGTCAGCTCATCGAGAACGCGACAGCGACAGTGGTAGCGATCGACCCCAAACACGACGACGCCGTGGTGGGCTTCCTCTCCGTCACCCGCGATATCCCCCTTCCATTTGGCGTTCCCAAGGATCGGGGACTCGAGCGGATGCAGTGGGCAAAAAGCGAAGCCTCCGCGGTGGGTTACCCGTCAGACGTCGCTGCTTGGGTCGCGGGGTGCGGTGTGAAGGCGGGTTACGAGAAGGTCGCCGTGGCGCCCATGCTGAAGGCTGCTTTCCGGCTGCTCCCTCACCTCGACGCCGTCCTGATTGCCGCGCCGCCGGAGGTTGAGCGCGAACCGGTGGGAACTTCCTTTGTGAAGATGGCGAGGACGATGAAGTTTGCGTTGTACGCCGCGTCCAGGGAAAGCGTGTTGCCCCGCTTGCGGGTGAGACTCGCGCGGGTGGACGACCACGACGATCTGCTGCCCTTGGTCGCGTCGGCGGCTGGTGACCCGTACGCCGCGGGCGGACCTCTGTCGCGTTTCCCGGGTGGGGAAGCGTTAACCTCTGATCACGCGGGGGGGCTGGGAGACGAATACGCGCTCGCGACGCTCATATCGAGGGCGCTCGATGACCCTGGGAAGAAGTGCGTGCTGGTCGCGGAGGCTGAGGAAGGAAAAACTGGCAAGATGTCCTTTGTCGGCGTGATGGCGGTGGAAGCCGTGGACGTCGAGGAGGCGGCTTCGCTCGCTGGTAAGTACGACCTGGCAGCTTACGACAACCTCATGCCGGCGCCGGATGGCGACGCTACTGGCGACGGGAACGATGAGGATAACTCGACGAAAGAGCCGGTGGCGATCCGGGTCACGATGCTCTGCTTCGACAGGGCGTACGAGAGTCAATCTGCCGACTTCCTTGATCACGCTTTCGACGCCTTCCCGGAAAAGGACTTTTGTGTTCTGACGCTGCCGCCGCAAGCGCCCGAGCTTCCACTCGCCACTCTCGCCATGCGCAGGGTCGCGCCGACGGACCCCGAGGCGGACGATGCTCTGCACGCGTGCCACCGCGCGGGTCAGCTCCGCGGTTTCACCGTCAGACTCGCCAAGGATGACGACTACGAGGAGGTTTGGGATTTGCTCGAGGGGATGTCGGACCAGGAGGAGCTCTGCACCGCGTTCGCAGACGCCGCCGTGACGTCCAACACGTCCCAAGCTGCGGTCGTGGCCATTTGCGAAGGCCAAGTGGTCGGATACGTGACGGTCACCCTGGGAACTGAAATCAGCTCGCTGGCGCAGTGCTTCGACCTGACCAAGGTTGTCGACGTCGGCGCTCACGGGCAGAACGCGTTTGTCGAACTGGAGGATTGCGTGATGAACCCAATCTTTGCGCACAAACGCAGATTCGTGATGTGCGAGGCGATGCGCCTGTCGCGTGCTACGTGTGTCCTGTACCAACTCGCGCCGGGAGAGGAAGAACCTCCGCCCCCAGATGTGGTCTCCCTGGACTTCCGACTCGTCGCCGGCAGACGGTCGCACACCGGATTTGACGCGCACTTTGCGCTCTACGCCTTCACCAATCGCATATCAAACTCGCCGCGAGCTGCGATCAACTCTAGGATCGTGGTAGTGGGCTCCAACGAGGCTGCGCTCGCGGTGTTGGACAGACTCTTGACCAACAATCAATGCGCTTTCAACAACGTCACGCTGGTCACCAACGGGGGACTCGCCGTCGGCGGCGTCGCGTCGAGATATAACCGCGCGTCCATCGCGAAGCTCGCGTTGGAGAATGGAGGTGGAAACACGAGCACTGGCGGCGCCGGCGTCGCTCTCGCCGACGCGGCGGTTGTTGGTCTTGATAGGGAGGGGAGATGCGTCTATCTCGACGACGACAGCATGCTCATGTACGAAATGCTGGTCCTAGTTCCCGGGCGGGGGGACCAGACCCGACACAGGCTCGGTCTCACGCTCGAGGATGAGACTCCCGTGGAACGTGTCGTGGACCTGATGGCGAACCTGACGAAGGAGGATGCGCAGCGTCTAAAGGCGGTGATCGTGTACGGTGACACGATGGAAGCGATCGGTGCGGCGCGAAGGCTGCTAACCGCGGGGGTGCCCGCGGCGGCGTTGCGAGTGGTCTCGCCCACCGAGGAGGGCACGCTTTTCGCCGTCGCGGAGGCGGCGGCGTCGAAACTGAGGGCGACGGAATCTCATACCGTCGCCGGGCAGCCGGCGCCCGAGAAAGGTCTCACGCTGACTGGCGCGTCGGCAGCTCCGGGTGGGGGTGTGCACGCCGTGTTCTCGAGGGCGGCCACGGGGGAGTCGGTCGAGATGGATGCGGACTTTTTGGTCGCGTGCGACCGCGGCGATTGCGACCCGGCCCTGTTCAAATGCCTCAACGACGCGGAGATTGTATACGACGGTCACGTCGTGATTGACGCCGCGTTTCGAACCAACGATCCGGACGTGTACGCCACAGGGGACATCGCCAAGTTTTCGCGGAGGTACGCGACCGACGGGGGGAAGGTACAGCCGCTCGACCGCCACGATCCGAAGGAGAGCGGCTTCCTCCTCGCAGACTCGCTCATCGACCGGGTTCGGGGCGTGCGACCGAGGGACGCGCCTCCCGCATTCAACGCGCCGAAGTGCGAGAGCGTCATCCTTCCGGGCAAGTGCCAGTTCCTGTTCGTCGCGAGGCCCGCGCGTTTCGAGCGACCGTCGTGGGATGCGCCGCCCGGTGGACGCGCCATCGAGACTCGGTCCGATGAGCGCGGCTACGCGAGGATCGACGTCGATGCGGATGGGATCGTCTCGGCGTTCTACTACTGCGGCGACGTGAAGGTTGACTCTCAGAGGATGGGTTGCATCGTGGGTCTGCCGGTGAGCTACCTCGGGGAGGACCTTTCATCCGCGGCGTGTCTGTTGACGCATCTGGACCGGGACGCGTTCGCGGCTGTGTTTCACGAGGGATTCGCCCAAGCGCACCGGAGCGCGGTCACGCTCCTGTCGGCGCCCAGAGACGCGCTGGCGGAGAGTTTCCTGGGTGCTCAGAACGATGGGGCGATGGTGCAGGATATCGTCATCGACTTCGTCAGGCGACACGCATCAGACCTGCCCATGCTGGCCATCCCGTCTCGTGCATAAACACCTTAGCTAATGGTAGCCAGCTAGAGATATTCGGGTGATATCATAGACCAACTTTTAAAACCGTTATTACTTTTGCTCCTCCTGGTTTTTACCCCGACCCACCCACCACCTGGGACTACTGGCTGGCAGGTGGCTTCGCTGGCTGGTATCGGCAGTTTTTGGTAATCGGTGATTTGAAGGTTCAATAAACCATCGATTTCCTTCCTCCGGACAGACTGACAGTAACGCTCATTTCTGAGCAAATGAAATCATTTCCCCAATATCGACCGTGGCTGACCGTG
>MDTE01008765.1_pt1 | contig 11392 bp, 9 predicted proteins | sample 811231 | NCBI WGS metagenome assembly MDTE01 (sample SAMN05326651, study PRJNA326480) | marine metagenome | isolation source: seawater | place: Indian Ocean: Red Sea | collected 2010
GGAGTATGAGGAAGCTATCAAGAGAGACCCAGGGAATGCCCCCTTTCGCAACAATCTGGCCGCTGCGTACCTGAAAATGGGCCTGTTCAATGACGCGAAGAGGGAGGTAGAGAAGTCACTCGAATTGGACAAGACCTACGTCAAGGCCTGGGCTAAGAAGGGTGATATCGAGGCATTCATGAAGGAATACCACAAAGCCATGGAGTCCTACAAGGCTGGTCTAGCCGTAGAGCCTGACAACGCCCTCTGTAAGCAGGGTCTACAGCAGGTGGTTATGAAGATCAACACCTCTCAGTCTGAAGATGACATCAAGCAGCGCCAGGCTCACGCTATGGCTGATCCTGAAATCCAGCAGATTCTTGCTGATCCCTCTATTCGCCAGATTTTGCAGGACATGCAAGAGAACCCTGCGTACGCCCAGCAGGCTATGAGTGACGTCTCCGTCAGGGCGAAAATCGAGAAGCTCGTGGCAGCCGGCATCCTGCAGATGGGATAGACCCCCCCTGTCTTTCCCTCTCAAGCTTGTCTTGTAAATAAAACGCTCTCGCTAATAAATTTGATTTTAATTTGAAAAAGAAGACACTCCTAAACATAATTCTCCACAGCTTGTACAGGTCCTCTTCGAGGAGGTCCCCATGCCCTCCTCTCTCCCCAGCCTTCTATATGTCCTTGGGCACCGGCTGGAACTCGGGCTCCGTGGATATTTCCTCCTCCACTTCCACTGCGGGAGCCAACGGGTCGAAAAAGGCCGCGTCGAGGTCGTCTTCCCTAGGAGGAGAGGCTGGCCTGGCAGGCACGTCGACAGCCTTGACGGGCGAGTCTGGGCCACCCCCTCCTCCCCCAAAGGCCTGCACCATGTCGGCGTCTAGGTCAGTGGCGACGAAGACGGTGGAGGACCCAGAGGAATTGCTGTTAGGGGAAGTGGCGCTACTAGGGCCCCCCTCTGTCTGCCCACCTGATTCTGAGCGAAGCCTCTCCACGTCCACGCTCGAAATGTCGCTACTGTGCAGGCTATCGCGCTCGTCACTGGTGCTGTACTGGAGGAAAGCTTCGTCTGCACGCAAGCCTGTCACACTGTTGACAATGACAGTGTCACCACCTGGTGCCCCCTTACCTGTAGGCCGTGAGCTGGGTGTCTCGAGCCAACTGAACTCAATGTCGGGATAGTATGGCTGTAACCGCAACAATCGGCGATACACATCTTGCTCATCGTGGCTGAAGCGCTCCACGCATACACGTACATCATCTCTTGCGAGTAGCCACTCCCAAGGGTGCACCCCCTCGTAGTCTGACTCTTCGGGGCCCTCCTCTCCACCCTCTACCGGTGGAGGGGGATACTCAGGCCCCCAGTCCACCAGCACGTCCAACACCGCTAGTCTGACATTACCAATGGGATCTGGTGTGAGCAGCAGAATGCCATCCAGAAAGTGTTTTTCAAAAAGTGACCTGGGAATCTTCTTTAGCAGCACCAGGCACAGCTCTGCCCATAGCTGACGAAGTTGGAATGTGTCGCCGGTGGCGAGACTGTTGATGGCCCGAATCACGCTGTCTAAATGTACACGGTGCTTCTCAGCTTCACTTGCAGGCACTTCGGCCTTCTCGTCTCCTTCTTCCCATACCAAATCTCCTGTGAGCTTGGCCAGCACTACCACCATCTTGGCTACACCTTCAAAGGAGCCCTTTCTGACCCTTGCGACAGGGTCTTGAAGCAGCGTCATCACCAGAGGGAACAGAGTGACATACACGTTCTCTGCTCCAGGCATATCAATCAACACAGGTAATTGCACTGCCACACACTCTCTGAGGCGCCAATTGAATGGGTTAACAGTGTGAAGGATATTGTGCATCTCGGGGATGTAGGAGATGCGGCAATTTCGACTTAGATGGGCCAGGAACTTCGCCAAGTACTTCACCACGCCCATCTGTACGCTCTCTATGTCCTGGATCAGCTCTTCAAAGACCGGAACAAGCTCCTCTTCTACTGTCTTCTGGTCCTTCAGAATAGCTGCTATCTCGTGCAAGGAGGCGGCCAACGTCTGGCGTACAGCCGTGCTCCTGCTCTGCACCAGAAGGTGGTATGTACCTCTCAGCTCTCCCCAACGTTCAGACCCAACTGTCAAGGCCACGGCAGGAAAGGTAAAAGCACAATGCTGTCGTAGCTCATTGTCTGTCCCCAGATCCCCTGTGGGGCCAGATGCCATGCTAGAGAAGTGCCCCAGCAGTGTTTCGTTGATACACCGTGAGGGCAATGTAGACAAGAACATGCCGCTCTGCTGCAATATACTCTGCTTCACCAGTCTGGAGGGGTCCTGCATAAAGCGCAAAAAGATCTCCACCAGCACGCCCACCTTGATGTCGTCACTGACGTACTGTGCGATGTTGTACAAACTTTCTGCACAAGCTCGCCTTACTCGGTACATATCGTCCTTGCTCAAGCGAACGAAGGCCGGCATGAGTCTCTCGAACAGCTCGTGCTCCCCGCCCACTTTACAGATATTGTGGAAGTTCAATGCAGTGCTCTTGCGCACACGGAAGACTGGGTCCTCAGCCAGGGACACGATCTCCGGGATGATGAACTGCTGGCACAGGTCCTGCCCCATGCTCTCCGCCAACATATTCAATAGCTCCGCTGCTGTCATACGCGTCTCCTCATTGTCGTCCTCGTGGGCAAGCTGTAAGACTACTGTCAGAATGTGCTTACCAAGATCGTCTGGCCGCAACAGCTGTGCAATATCTACCAGCGTCATGCTCGCCGCTAATCTAACATCAGCCTTCTCGTCCTCGAGCAACAAGGCAGTCAAAGGCAGAATTGTCTTCACCACAGCAGCGTAGCCCTCATCCTCATTTTGTACGCAGAATTTCGCCAGTGCGCTCATCTGCTGCACTAGCTGCTGTTTAATCGCTGGCTCGCTATCTTGAGCCAAGGGAGCCAGGACGGGCAGGATGTGCTCCGTCGTGTCCTTGTGGCCCACGGACTTGGCCACGTCCGCTATCATCTTCACATGGACGAGACGCTGAAGCCCAATGGAGCTCTTGCTGTAACTAACGATGCGCTGCAGAGGTGAAAGGTTGTCATCGATGGCCAGATCCTCAAATGTAGGCGCGGAATTTTGCGAGCTCGCTGCCGGACTCCTCGACGTGCTGGAGAAGCTCTTGTAATACTGCAGCAACTGGCTCATGCTCTAGGTCCTCCTGGGCATACGAAATAGCCAATATCCCCACAATCTACAGACTCTCAATCAATTTGTCGTACCATGCTTTTACAATAGCTTGCCCCCTTAGTGGTGTTTATCAACTGGCTGTCGATTGAGTCATGGAATTATAGACGTAAAACCCATGCTCACTCACTTGCATCGACGACGGTGCTGATTTGGCGTCGTGAGATCGGTCTATGCCAAACATGCCGCGCAGCCTCCTCTTCCTCCTTCTGGCTCTCTATGTTAAAGCCCAATTTATGACAAAGAATGACTTTGACAAGAGCAAGGAGACGAAGGGGAAGCCGGTGGCTAACCCTTTGGCGGAGCTGGAGGCCGAGTTGAAGCTGGAGGGCTACGCTATTTACAAGAACGCGGAGTATGCCAATGAGAGGCGAGAGGATGGGCTGACCAAGCTGATGGTGGCTGCAAATAGACCCGACCAAGGCAAGGCAAAGCACTTGGTGGCGCAAGGGGCGGATACAGAGCTGACTGATGCCAGGGGAGACACGGCTCTCATCATGGCCGTGAGTAAAGGGTATTACTACCCAGCCGTGGAGATACTGAAAGGCCACGCCAACATACACCACAAGAATAAAAAAGGTATCAATGCCCTCCATGCCGCCATTGCAGGAGGGCAGCTTGTGCTTGTGGAGACCATTTTGTCATTTGACTTCGCGTGGAAGAAGTCGATAGACTGGAGTGAAGCTCACAACAAGAAGCCCATGCTCGTGGACGAACCCATCTCTACTGGATTGACTCCGTTGATGATGTGTGCTCAGGGAGGAGAGATAAAGATGGCGGAAAAGCTGATTACATACGGGGCAAACGTCAACAAACGCAAGGCCAGAACCGAGGAGACTGCCTTGATGTACGCTGCTATCGTCGGCAACGCGGCCATGGTGACCATGTTGCTTGAGAATGGAGCTGATCCGTACCCGCAGAACGATATGGGCTTCACTGCTTTGATCATGGCTGCTCATCGTGGCCACGATAAGGTCATCAAGCATTTCATCGACATCGTGGACACTAACCCTTACCACCACCTACCCTTGCTCGAACAGCGTGATTACATTGGTTACAGCGCCTTGGACCATGCCATAGAGGAGCGTGAGCAAGATGCTATAGACCTCCTGATGGCAGCTGGTGTGGAGATTGGATCTATCCACCCAAAGTTGACCAAAGAGACAAGGCAGAAGAGAGAAAAGGCCTTGGAGAGGAAGAAGAGCGTGGAGGAGAGGCGAGTGATGGAGGAGGAGGGCGGTGTGAGTGAAGAGAAGGATAGCTACAATGAAGACGAGTACGAGGAGGATGATGACGATGAGGAGGAGGAGGGGGATGAAGAATAATCATTTGTTCAAATGCACAGGTTGTATCACAAAATTGTCCATGCTCTCTAGTTTCTCTTTTTACCAGACCTGTTCCCGCTCCCCGAGGGCGTTCTCCTTGTCCTCCTCGTTCTTCACAGACATGGCACCTCTCATGGCCATCTCCTTGGTCTTGCTCATGCTGGTGTGGCTCTTGGCGGGGCTCCTCTGCCCCTGTCCATTGGTGGGAGAGAGGGGCGGCCTGGCTGCCTTCTCCTTTCGCTGTGCCTCACGTTGCTGCGACTGGCGGAGGATACTTTGCCTATCATTCTCTTCCTCCATCTCAGCTAGCTTAAGTCTGGTCTCTGCCAACTCTTCCTCAAGGCGCAACACCGCGTTGCCCTTGTTGGAACCAAGATACATCTCTACTTCTACTAATTTTCCTTGCATCTCCGAGACTTGTCGCCGTAACTCATCCGCACCCTGTCTTTCCATCTGCAGCATGTTGTTAGTGTGCGCAAGTTGCTCCTGGAACTGCCACTCATTGTCCTCAGCGGCCATCTGACACTGCTTCAACGACTTTCTGAGCTTGGCCCCATTGGACGCTTCATCTTGACAAGAAGTCTCGGCCAAATCAAGCTTTTCTTGCATCTCCTTGGCTCTATTCTCTGCATCCACGTATCTACTAGCCATAAATAAGTATGAGTGTGCCCCACACCACTCCAGCTCCTCCCCAACTAAGGCACAGACCATCTTGTCCTTCTCCTTACAGTCTAAAGCCACGTTCAGACAGAAAGAGCTCACCGCCTCATTCATACGGCCCCACAAAGCATCCATTTCCCGCAAGTTGACTTTGCTTGCTGCCATCTCAACACGTCTAAAAGAGCCCAAAATTCTGCGCTATCCCTCACTGCGGTCAACTTCGTCGCCGGCTCTTTGTGACTCTAAAAACGTTCATTTTGCATTTACTTTGAGGTTTCAGAGGCCGATCATCAACACCCCACGACTCTCACACTTACATCTCATCACCATGAGTCGACTACAGCTGCTACTGGAGGTGGTGCTGTTCATTCTGTCTGTAGTTGTGCTTCCGCTGGGGACTCTCTTCGTGCTGGAGCCCTGCTATCGGTACATGATCAATTCCAAGGTTGACAAGGGGCTGCAAGAAGATACCTATATGGTGAGGAATAGTGTGTGCAAGGGTGACTGCCGTGTCTTTGAACTTAGGGAAAAGCCGGCAGTGGACTTGTCCATCGTGATCCCCGCATTCAACGAGGAGCAACGCTTGTCAGTGATGTTGGATGCGACTCTCTTTTACATGAAAGAGTACACAACCAAGAGTAGAATGAGTTATGAGATTCTTGTGGTGGATGATTGTAGTACGGACGGCACAGCGACCGTGGTGCAGCAGTACACCTCATCGGAGATAGATGCTGCAGAAGCGACCTGTGGGGAAGGTGAGGAATGCGAAAATAGTTCTTCGCATGGTTCCTATAGTGACATTCGTCTGCTGAAGTTGGCGCGAAACCACGGCAAAGGGGGTGCTGTGAGAAGGGGAGTCTTGTTCTCGCGGGGATCTTACGTCTTGATGGCCGATGCAGATGGCGCTACAGAAATTAGGGACTTCGAAAAAGTCTTTACCGCGCTACAACAAGTAGAGACCAAGGTGGATAAATTCAAGGGCACTGTAGCGGCCTCCTTTGGAAGCCGTGCTCACCTAGAGGAGGAGTCGATTGCCAAGAGGACCTTGGTGCGCACCATCCTCATGCGAGGATTCCATGCCTTTGTGTCCATATTAATCACAGATGCAATCAAGGACACACAATGTGGATTCAAGCTGTTTACAAGGTCTGCAGCCAAGTTCTTGTTCGCTAACCTGCACTTGGAAGGATGGGCATTCGATATCGAGCTGATCCACCTTGCCCAGAGCCACGGTATCCCTCTGTCCGAAGTGGCGGTGCGATGGACCGAGATTGAGGGTAGTAAGCTTATCCAGAGCAAGCTCGACCTGGTTAAGGCGTCCGTGTTCATGGCCAGGGACATACTCTGCGTGAGGTTGAGCTACCTTATCGGCATCTGGACGGCCGTTGAGGTCTAGTGGCGGAGGAAATATTGTAGTCGTGTTATTGTTGTTTCTAGTTCAATAAACTGCTCAAAGTATCGATAGCGTTTACTTCTGTTTCTTGGGCTCATCCTCACCACGCTTGATAGATAGACTGTCTCCGCCCTCCTCGCTGAACATTTTGATGCCTGTCTGAACAATCTCGCCCAGCCACACGATCTGCAGGATAGTGAGGCCGACGTTGACGAACATGAATGTGAGGGCGATGGCGTCGCTGTGGAAGGAATTATTCTGCCACATGTGCCACATGTCCTTCCAGAAGAAGTAGTTGACGTAAGGCCAGAGGATGACCCGGAAGACGACGAAGGCCACGGCAAAGGCCACGCCGGTAGCCTTCATGAGGACAGGTGCTGCTTTGGCCAGAGGGGGCACACCACGCTTTTCGTCAAAGAGGACGAGGACACACAGAATGGCGGTAGATATCTCGGACCAGCCGAGGAAATAGGCACAGTAGAGGTGCAAAAAGGGCCGCAGGCTCAGGAATGACAGCAGGCAGGTCACGGTGTGATGGGCAAGAAAGATGATTCCGTCGTTGTGAATGACACTATCACAGAAGTTCTTAGCCTCATAGGCTACCTGGAAGGCACATAGTCTCTGTGCCGCAGCGGAAAAGGCATAGGCCCTCTCAGGACCAATGGCAGCAATGGTACCATTGGGCATTACGAGAGAGGGAAAGGAAGAAAACCCGCCAAAATTGTTCAAGCTCTCATAACCAAAGTAGCTCATGCATAGCATACTAACGGCATCCATCGTATGACGCCCGAAAAGTGTCCTGTACTTTCTAGGGCCGAAAAGCTCGCCTCCGATTAATCCGTAGCAAAAGTAGGCCATCGCCTGGAAGACCCACATGGCCAAGAAATACATCATGATTGTACAACCAAGGTTCATGTACTGATTCTCATTGCTAAAGTTCTTCTCGAAGTCGTCCAAATTCACTAGAAAGGTCGCATGATGGCCCATGGGGAGCATCAAATCGATCGGCATGTGATCTCTCGTCACACCTCGCCTCACGGGTCAAGGATACTGTTTATGCACTGATTCGCGTCAGACAGGCCACTCAGGTGTCGTCAATTCTCCACTAGCCACAAAGTAGAGCTGTTTTACGATAATCCAAGATGATATTGGACTGAGTTTAAAGCGTGTTACTGAAGTTAGTACGTGGCCTAGCAGTTGCTCCGTGCGTCACAAGGAGTGTCATATTTCGCCGACCGTGCTGTTTTAGATATCATATTATCGATCTAGCACCTTCTCTGAAGCAGATCCTTGATACAGCCGACAGCAGCGAAGGACCGAAAGCGGAGCTTTCAGAGAGTTTTAGTTTGGCGATTGTGTTGGACAACTAGACGTTACGACGAGGTTGAGGCCATCACTTGGCGTTCACGAGCAACGAGCATGGGTAAGATCGTTCAGCTTGTGATGGGGCCCGCTGGAGTGGGGAAGAGTACATACTGCAAAACGATGCAGGAGCATGCTGCGGCGTCGAACCGAAGGCTTCACGTCGCTAATCTTGATCCAGCAGCGGAGAACTTCGCATACTCTTGCGACTTCGACATAAGGGATCTGATCAATTTGGATGACGTGATGGAGGAGTTTGGGTATGGGCCCAATGGGGGGCTTGTGTACTGCATGGAGTTCTTGCTGCAAAACTCGGAGTGGCTCAAGGAGGAGCTTGATGCTTTTGGAGACGATGAATATGTTATTTTGGATTGTCCTGGACAGGTGGAGTTGTACTCCCATTTGCCCATCATGCACGAATTGACAGGGCAACTAGCTATGTGGGGCTACAGGTGTGTGAGCGTGTACTTGTTAGATGCCATTTTCGTGCTGGAACCTTCCAAGTTCATCGCTGGATGCCTTTTGAGTCTAAGCACCATGGTGCAATTGGAGACTCCCCACATCAATGTAATCACCAAGTGTGACGTGGCTGACAAGGAAGCACTGGACGCCGTCCTTGATTCGGAGGGTGCGTGGGTCATTCAAGCCATGAATCAACAACGCACAAATGTCAAGATGCGGAGGCTGACCGAGGCCATGAGCAGCGTGATCGACGACTACATGATGGTTTCCTTCGCCTGCCTCGACCCTACGGACGAGGACAGCATTGAGGACGTGCTATCGAGGACGGATCACGCCGTGCAATACGGGGAGGACTTGGAGCCTAAGGAGCCCAAATACGCAGAAGAGGGAGAAGGCGAGGGAGGCAACTTCGAGGCAGCAGACTTCGATACGGCTGACTTTGAAAACATGTAAGCATGATGTAAAGGGACTGTGAACGATGTACATTGTCAACACATATCGAAACAATTTCTTCCAGCCACACATTGTGGCGACACAAACAACGATAGCAATAAGCAAAGCGTAGCAAGCTCAATTGGCCAGCGACAAGTAGGTGTTGTAGAAGACGGCCACAAGGTTCACGAACACCACTTGGTAGTCTACCGGCACAAATTCGAAGTTAATGATTTGGCCGGGCACCCACGTTTTTTGTGACATCAAGAGGACGGCTGCATAATTGCGGCGCAGCTGGATGCCCGTCTCCTCTACGCTAAAAGTCTGGAAATACTGCAGGAAGATGACTGTCAAAGCCGTAAAGGGAGGACTCCACAAGATACGGTCAAGGAGGACCATAGCTATCGTCTTGCCCCGTCCCGTGAGCTGCAATTTGGCCATGAGTTGCTGCAGGAAAACATACCAAAAGTGTAGAAGCGGGCCAGTGATGCAACCGCCAAAGGCAGCAAAGAGCAGCACCCTCTTGGCTTCCGGGCTATACTTCTCATTGCGCATGCGGGACTTGACGTAAGACCCGAGCAGCTCTCCCAAGGCCCCGATAATGGCACTCGTAGACGCCTTGGTGCGCACTGGGTAATTCACAAGATACCACCTATAAGACACAAACAGCTCTTTGATAAACCGGCCCAGGTTGAACTCATTCTGCACTATCAAAGCACCATCAGGGCTGGCGTTGATCTGGAGGTTCTCCCTAAGATAAACGTCAATCTCCTCATCTGTAGCTTTTCCTCGGCACATATCCCTCAGTTCGCTAATATGGCTCATCTCCAACGATGCCTTTAGGCTCAATCTACGCAACCACCGAGCTGTCAGACGACCAAACTCATCGGGTCAGCATTTCGGATTTGTAGTGCCTTCATTCTCATGTTCTGTGCAGCATTGGAATGAGTGACGACTATGATTACCAGGATGACATTGAATATGAGCTTGAGAAGTTCAAAATAGGGCCGTATGTCTTTGAGGTCACCACAATTGGCTTCATGCCGCTCGAAGTTCTCTCCGCTCTTTCCGAGAGGCAAGAAGGTTCAAAAGAGGTCAGTGGACAAAAGCTGTGGTGTGGTAGCTTAGGAGTGATCGAGTATTTGCTAAGTCAGACAGAGTTTGTGCGGGGCAAGACTGTATTGGAGCTGGGGGCTGGCACGGGCGTATTGGGGATGCTTTGCGAGAAACTCGGGGCGAGCAAAGTCGTAGTGACCGATAATGATAAGCGTAGTTTAACACATATGGAATCAGATGTGCCACACAACAAGTGTCACGCTTCTGTGTGCTCTTTAGATTGGTTTGAACCGCCAAGTGCTTCTGCTCTTCGGGACATGCTTGGCACCTCTTTGCCTGATAGTCTACGTATCGTGGCTGGTGACGTCCTATACAAGAGAGAGTTGTTGGAACCCTTCATGAATGTGACAAAAGGGCTTCTTCAATTCTCGCCAGGATGCAAAATGATCCTTTGTCATGTGCCTCGGGCCGGCATCGAGCAGCACGACATTGTCGATCTAGCGCAAAAGAAGGGCATAAAAATAACAGAGATTGATGCAGAGCTTTGGCGCAAAGGTGCATGCATCGAGCACAGCCCCAAAGACGACTACGACCGCGCCAGGGCTTACATTATGACCATGTGAGCCATCATCTTGCTAACTCCAGCAGGCCTCATCACAAGCTGGACGATCTAGCCTTGAGTCGACTGCAGATTTGAAGAAATTGAACGCATTGTCAAGATTGTGGCTACATTCGCAATAACAGACCGTGATTGACACATTAACTACAGCATGGCGCACTTTTATAGTCCCTTCTCATTACTTGCCGCCTAGAATCTTCTGGAGCTTGGTGTCCTTGAGCCTTACTAGCTGTTCTAGCTTGGCCACCTTGAGCTCCAGTATCTCCACTGTCTCCTGTAGCTCTCTAATTTGGGTTTCCTTCTCCATCAGTATCTCCTCGTCCACGCTCGCCATGACCGAGGATTTCGCCCCCCCCTTGCCACTAGGTCCCCTGGCAGCTGGTTTGGATCGGGCGCTGCCTGGACTCCTTGATACCATTGATGGCGCACGTGGTGTCTCCATGTTTCCCACCATCGCCTTTTTCTCCCTATACCTCGCCATCTTGAGCTGCAAACTGTTGAGGACACTTTCGATGGCGCCTGGACGACATTTCACAATATCCTCGATGCTCGACCGCGGAATCTGGTAACCTAGCTTCTTCAAAACACGTGCATTCAAGGTCTCAAAGTTATAGATTTTCTGCTTGACGCTATTGGCTGGTCCATAGTTGTGCAACTCGACCAGTGCAGGGAAGTAGGCCGCTACCACCTCCGCAAGCATCACTCCGTCGCTGAAATCACGCTGGATATTGCGCTTTGGTCGGCTCAACGGGATGGCATCAATCCACGCATACAAAGCCCGCAGCTGCTCGTCCGTCAAGGGATCCGCGTTCACGCTGCCGGCCACACTCATTTCGGTCTGTTTTTACCAGATAACGCTAGCACC
>MDTE01180121.1_pt1 | contig 11391 bp, 10 predicted proteins | sample 811231 | NCBI WGS metagenome assembly MDTE01 (sample SAMN05326651, study PRJNA326480) | marine metagenome | isolation source: seawater | place: Indian Ocean: Red Sea | collected 2010
CATCTTAAGCATCACTCCAGCCAATATCATTGATCCAGCAGTGGGTGCCTGAACGTGAGCATCAGGTAGCCAAGTGTGAACTGGAACGCTAGGCATCTTTGTGGCAAATCCAACTAGTAGTGTCAGCCAGACCAAATGCCTGAGCCCCTGGCTTTGGATCAGTGTATCCGAATTCAGCATGACTAACAAGTCGAATGTATGACCAGTCTGCGAAGTTGGGTCTGTTGTATGGAAGTACATCACCAGAATTCCGATCAGCATAACGACGCTGGCTGAGAAAGTGTAGATGAAGAACTTCATAGAGGCATACTTCCGATCCTCTCCTCCCCACATTAGGATGAGGAAGAACATTGGAATCAGGGTCATTTCCCAGAAAACGTAGAAAACAAACAGATCAAGTGAAACGAAAACACCAATCATCGCCCCCTCCATTAGAAGCAGAAGAGGGTGGAAGAAATGCCCCTTCTCGGCGTCCCACTCCACTAGCATCGAAATTGGAATCAGTAGGGCAGTCAGCCAGATCATTGGGAATGACAAAGCATCTGCACCTAGATGCCAAGACACACCAATGTAGGGAACTAGGTCAATAGGGACCTCATAGAGGACATAGTCACCAAAAGACAAACCAGTCCAGCTGGAAACAGAGTTACCAAACTCTGATGTGTTCAATATGCCGACCCAAGTTGTGACTGCGAAAAGAGCCATTGCCACACCCATGCTGATGTTCCTGCTTACCGACTCCACTCTAGCAGATGCTTGCCTTGGAAGCATAACGGGAAGCGCTAGGAGAATGAGCCCAATCGCAATTGGAACTACAGTAAGAATAGTCAGTATCATCCACTAACCCCCCAAATTAATGCAAATATCGAGAGAGCGCCAACCGCAGTCATCAGAATGTAGTCTCGAGCCCTTCCTGTGGTTATCCTACGAATTTGTATCGAACCAACCACTGAGCTCGATTCGATGAGCTTGATCGCCCCATCGATAACATGCTTGTCGAACCAAGCAGCGAAAGAAGAAAACGGCATTACAGTCTTAGAGATGGCCCAATCATAGGCTTCATCGAAGTAAAGTCGCCTCTGAAGAGCTTCAGAAAGGCTAGAATTCGCCATCTCCGATACATCCTGGGAACCAAACTTTCCTGAGAGAAATACTAACCAAGAAACTAGAGGATTCGATGACTCGCCATCCTTAAGCCCGCCTCCATGAACTCTGGCAGCAAAAATCGGCCCTACAATGAGTGAGAGGAATATAGTGGTCCATCCAACTATCCTCAAGTTTGGATCCTCGGGAAGGAATGCATGCTCAAGCTCGTATATGACCTGATCAATTAATGTCTCTTCATGAATCCCCAATCCATACTTGTATGGCTTCGCTAGCCATTTTACAATTCCCAGTACAGAAAGGGCAAAACCACCTATTGCGCTGATTACTGAAAGTATGATCAGTGGCTCCTTGATCCATGGCGTCGACTCATGGACATGATTTACGACATCATGCTTTGGCTCACCAGCGAAGGTCATAAACCACATTCTAGACATATAGAAACCCGTCATTCCAGCAGTCAATAGGACTAGGATAGCAGGCCCCATCATCATCGGCTCGTAGTCAAGAGAGGCTTTCCAGGTCTTGGCTACTATGGCTTCCTTTGACCAAAATCCACCTATGAGGGGGATTCCAATTATCGACATTGACCCTATCATCATCGCTGTAGATGTAACAGGCATCTTTGCGGCAAGTCCGCCCATGTTCCTCATGTCCTGAGGATCGAAATCATGGTGCTCTCCACCTTCTTCTTCATGGAGGTGGTCATGTGCGTGATGCACCTCGTGAATCACCGATCCGCTTGCCATGAAAAGCATGCCCTTTGCCATTGCGTGGTTGAACAGATGAAACATCGATCCCCCGAAAACAAGGGTCGCAGCCTCTGTTTTACCGTGATTGTAGAACCAAAGGGATACGCCCAATCCAGTGAAAATATAGGCAAGCTGACTCATCGTTGAGTATGCTAGCACCTTTTTGATGTCATTCTGAACGAAGGCGATCGAGGCTGCCATGAATGCAGTGATTCCACCGATATATGCAATGATCAAACCAAGTTCATCCAGTCCAGACACTCCATGGCCACCCACATCTAAGAATGGAACCATTCTAGCAACAAGGTACAGACCTGCATTAACCATTGTTGCCGCATGAATTAGAGCTGATACCGGGGTCGGCCCTTCCATAGCATCAGGCAGCCAAACGTGCAGTGGGAACTGCGCAGACTTCCCTACTGCACCGATGAATAGCATTAGTAGAGCCCAGAAAAGCTTGTCAGAGTCCACCGTACCATTTAATGATGGGTCGGCAAATACTACGGCGAACTCTAGAGAACCATATATGTCGTAGAGGATCAAGAGGCCGATCATTAGGAAAACGTCCCCAACCCTCGTAGTAAGGAAGGCCTTCTTTGCTGCAGATGCCGCACTATCCTTCCAGAAGTAGAAGCCAATTAGCAGGTAAGAACAGAGTCCCATTATTTCCCAGAATATGAATAGCCAGAGGAAGCTATCTGCGAGAACCATTCCGAACATTCCCATTGCGAAAAGCACGAATTCGGCGTAGAATCTGTGATTCCGATTCTCATTTATTGGATCCGTGTTCATGTATCCAAGACTAAACCAGCAAATCAGAAAGCACAGGAAAGTTGCCACAAACAGTAGCATCAGTGTCACAGAATCAATCCAGACTCCAACTCCCAATACTCTAGTTGACTCCGTGATCGTGTAGTCCGATTGCAATACTTCGAAGGAAATCCAGTCGAACCAAGTCGCTACTGAGTCACTTTGAAACTTCACTGACTCGGTCAAGTAGTCAAAAACTACCCATAGAGAGACGGAGAGGGAGATGAGTAGTGAGCCCAAACCGATAACCCCGCCCTCTTTTAGATCCTCTTTCCACTTTTCTTGGCCATTGAAAATTTGACCAATTATGAGAATGGTGGGGAAAGCTAGGAATGGAGCTAGAATGATCAAATATGCAACATCATAAGACTCAAATCCCATTATGGACAATATTGGAACAATCAGAAGAGCCGGCAGAATAGGTAATAGGTGCTTGTACTCATTTCCTGAATCTGACATAATTAACACTAATTCCTCAGCTTATTTGCTGCTTCTAGGGATATCGTCTCTTGCGTGCTGTACATCGACAATAGGATTGCAAGCCCTATTGCAACCTCAGCAGCTGCAATGGCAATGGCTATCGCGGTGTAGACCCAACCATTGACATCACCATAATGAGAGGCAGCGGCTACAAAATTCAGATTTGCAGCATTTAGCATTAGCTCGATGCACATCAAAACAACAATCGCATTTTTGTGATAGAAGGTCCCAAGCAGTCCAATACCAAACAGAATTGCACCCAGGGCTACGATCCAAGAAGGCTCAATCATCACTCTTCCTCCTCTGAATTTTCATCCTCGACAGTTTCTCGCTCAGTAGGTTTGACTCTTGCTACCCTCCTAGCTTTACGAGTCCGCTCGGTCCTAAGGGCCTCAGCAGCTTGACCTGCATCATCTCCTAGGTCCCATAAGAGGTTTACAAGCCTCTCATCGCGAACCAAATAGGAAGCCCCCACCATTGCCATGGCTAGTAGGACGCCTAGGACCATGGTAGCAATCGACCATTCATCGAACATCGAGTTAGCAAACTCTAGAGTTGTGGGAGGGGCAGAACCTTCTACGTCCCACATTGTATGTTCCATTGCTTCCCTCAGTAGGACAAGAATGAATGCGAACACGCCAACTCCCGAGATTGCAGACAGTGCCCTCATTATATCTCAACATCCTGAATCTTCCTTCTCGTTAGCATAACCCCGAATTGAACTACTAGCATCACCGATCCCAGGTATACTAAGATCTGTATGGCTGCTAGCATCTCAGCATGAGCCATCAAAAACACTCCTGCGACAGCGAAGAAAGTAAGCATTAGCCAAAGAAGAGAATGTGCAACACGTTTTGAGAAGACGCATCCAATAGCTCCTGCTATTGCTGCTGCAGAAACAATAACAAAGACAAGAGTCTCAAAATTGAACACCATACTAAGCCTCCACCTTAGCAGCCTTAGCAGCCTTTCTGGCCCTCTTGTCAATCTCCTTCTGGGCCCTCTTTGCAAGCTCCATGTCCACCCTCTCTTGATGAACTGCCGGCAGTACTCTTGTCCTGTCTGCATCCATCCAGAGCTGTTCTCTGGTAAATCCAGACATCCCATCATACTCATTTGTCATGAAGAAAGACTCGAACGGACAGGCCTCCATGCAAAGTCCACAGAACATGCACCTGCCAAGATCGATCCTCCCCGAAACTATATCCTGCTCTGCTGGCTTAAGCTCAGACAAGCCAACCTCTTCCACTCCAGAACCATCTGACCAGTTCACAGTCGCCACATCTCCAGTAATATCAATCACCTCGGCGAAGTCATACTGTTGAGGGGCTACCGCATGATCATTGACTAAATCGAATCCCTCTGCAATTTCTTCAAATCCATCCTTAGCTTTGGCAGCAAATCCACCAGCTTCAATTTCCCCCCCATAGCCATGCCATTCCTCCCCCTCTTCTGCCATATCGAGTACGTTGACTCTCACTTCGCTTGTCATGTGTAAACAGTCGTTCGGACAAGCTCTAACGCATGCCTTGCAAGCAGTACAAGTTTCCCAGATCACCCCTATTCTACCATTGTAATTCCCGGGAACAAACAGCCAAGGTTCCAAGTCCTCAAGCCTCTCATAGGGGTACATTACCGTTACAGGCCTTTCAACGAAAGGCATGATCTGGCTTGTTTCCCTGTCTGCAGAGAAACTCTGACCGACACTTGGGTGGCTCGGCCCCACTCTTCCCTTTGTTTCCTCGTCAACCATGTCCGCTGCTTGACCATGATAGTCGTTTTTCAGAAAACGTAGCTTCCCTAGGAATGGGACAGTCCTGAGTGCAGTCTTCAGTGTGATCCACATTGGCCTAACAATTAGATTTCGAAGACTCGGCGTTCCATGTGGGTGATAACTCATGATAATGCCTCCGAATCAACATGGCTACCTGGTGAAGCCTTTACTACTGTGTGAGCACTATACGGCCTCTTCATACTTTCAAGAGCCTCCTTGTCCTCGTCAACGACCAGAATTACGAATCCAAGAACACCAAGCAGAATCATTGCCAAAGGTGCTACGATCCCCCAACCATCATCCCAGACAAAAACCCTCAAGAAAATTGCAATTGCTAGATTTACCATCGACAGGGGGAGAAGCCACTGCCATCCAAACTCCAGTATCTGGTCTGTCCTAACTCGGTGCAGAGATGCTCGAATCCAAACGAATACCGCAAACAGCAACCAAGCCTTCCCAAGCATCCAGGCAATGCCGGGAATGATTGAGAAGATTAACCCGAACAGCCCTCCAATAACTGGCAACGACTCCATTGTTCCTTGGAAAGGAGCTTCCCAACCACCTAGGAAGAATAGCGCGAAAAGGAGACACGCGGCATAGCATCGCATGTATTCTGCCATGAACATGAAGCCCCACCTGAGCCCCCCATATTCTGTCCACCAGCCCTCAACCAGTTCAGCCTCAGCTTCGGGCATGTCGAATGGAATTCTCTCCACCTCGGCAATCATAGTCACTAGGAAAAGGGCAGCCCCCAATGGCATCATGAATACGTTCCAGATATTGCCTTCACTGATTTGAAAGTCCACTATTTCTATAATATTGAAAGAACCACTAATCACGCATACACCAAGTACTGTAATCAATAGAGGAATTTCATAGGCAGTGAGTTGGGCAGCAGAGCGCATACCTCCAATCAAAGTATATTTGTTGTTCGAAGCCCAACCAGCAAAGAAAACCCCTAGGGGGGCAACACCGAAAATCGCCATCATGAAAATAGCGGAAAGCTCAGGACTAGAAATGTAATAGTGAGGTCCAAAGGGTATGAATGCGAATACAATTACAGTAGTGGAGATTATGATTACTGGGGCAACTTCGTAAACCGCTTTGTCAGCATTGCGAGGAACAATATGCTCCTTACCCGCGAACTTCGTAAAGTCAGCAAAAGCTTGGAAGAACCCAGGAAGTAGGAACCAGTAGCCATGGTAACTCCTATTATTCACTCTTGAAACAGTCTCTAGGGAGTGGTCATTTCCCCAAATAGAGTTCAATAGGCCATTCAGCCAGCCAATCGGAGCACCCATTCCGAAGGGTAGTTGTTTCCACCATTCGCCTGCAGTTACTCCGCTTTCTCCCACCCAAAGACTCCTCAGTGTCGTGGTCGCGCCAAGTCGATCCATCAGCCTGCCAATGAACTTCCTCTCAATGTAGGGGATAGGTAGCATGGTGAGCATCAGAGTCGTGAAAACGACGGTACAAACCAAAGTCGCACTGAAAAATCCCTCAAGCGCTGGTTGAATTTCTGCAAAACCATCTTTCAGATTGAATATGGGGCCGATTACGATATCATTTGGCCAGATTCCCGGAGGAGGGGAAATCGTTGCTTGCAGATCTATGTCTTCCGAAGGAAGCAGATCATGGATATTGTCCATTGACCAAGAGACCGAACCCTCGATCCATCCTCTTAGATCCAACCAGTCGCTACTTGCCATTCAATCACCTATCAGTTTCTCCAATGCAGGGGTCGAAGGAGCCCATAATTGCTGGTATGTCAGCAACTTTGTACCCAATCATACACTCTGAAGCATATGGGATGGTGATGAACATGGGCGATCTAATCGATACTCTGTATGGTTGTTTGCCCCGTCCTTCACCGCCACCCGCAATATAGAACATCGACTCACCTCGACTGTCCTCAAAGTGGTGATAGCCCGAAGTACCCTCTGGAGCCCTAGAGGGGGCCTTTCCAATGATTGCTGGATCCCCTGGCTCATGATAAGTGTCAGCACCCCTTGGAATCTTCTCAAGGGCCTCTAGAACCATTCTTGCACTGACTCGCATTTCTTCGACCCTGACCCTATAGCGGTCATAACAATCGGCCCCTTTGATCGAGGGGCGTTCAACAGGTGGCTCCCAATCCAGCTCGCTGTATACGGAATAGGGATGAGCCCTCCTAACATCGTAGTTTACGCCACCAGCTCTTAGGTTGGGTCCCGAGACTCCATGATTGACCATCTCTTCAGGCTTGGAATAACCAACCCCTTGAGTCCTAACCAAGAATATTGTACTCTCATCGAATAAAGCCTCATATTCTTGAATCCTATCAAGAAACAGACTCAATTTCGCCTTAGCCCTCTGGGCGAATCCATGGGGAAGGTCTCTCTTTACACCACCAACTCTGGGGAAATTATAGTGCATCCTTGATCCACCTAGCTCTTGTAGGAGATCCATCATCATCTCCCTCTCTCTTAGGCACCAGACCATAATTGATAGATTCCCGATGTCAGGCCCATAAGCTCCCAGCCACATAAGATGAGAGGCTATCCTCTGTAGCTCTACTGCAATTAGTCGAATGTACTCGGCTCGCTCTGGGACTTCAACTTCCAACAAGTCCTCTACAGCATAAATGTAAGAGTGCGACCATGTGTTTGCGCTTGCATAGCAGAGCCTATCGCAGTAAGTCGTGATTTGGGTAAAATCCCTCGCCTCGCAGATTTTCTCCACACCTCTGTGAATATATCCAAGGTCAGGCTCAGTGTCAACCACAGTTTCCCCGTCCACCTTGACCTTCAGAGTCCAAAGCCCGTGAGTCATAGGATGCTGCGGGCCCATTGAAATCCACATTTCTGCCATCATTTCACCTACTTTATTTTCCCAGCATCTGCAGGTTTTCGAAGGAATCCCTGCGCATCATCGTACATTTCCTCGAAGTCATGATAACGTAGTTTGTGCTGCTTTTGCAAAGGATGGAAACCAACCGGAGTTTCATGTGGCTGCAGAACTCTTCGCATGCCAACATGCCCCTCGAAGTCAATTCCAACTAAGTCCCAGGTCTCCTTTTCATTCCAATCCGCACCAGCCCAAATATCCTGGACTGAAGCCAACGACGGCTCATCTGTCTCAGGAATGCATATGCTAACCTCGATCTCAAGTGGAATTTGCAGTCCAGCCAGCTCCTCAGGATCTGTATCGATTGGTTCAACCACCCCATCGATAATCGGGGGGTCGACCACTCCCATTCTCAGGAAGTGATAGATCACTTCCCAGTTCTTATCTGGCCCCCCATCGGGCCAATGAATTCCGGTAATCATTGAGCAGTAATCCACACCATGCTTTTCCTTCAGCATCTCAGCCAAACCCCTCCAATCACTCTCGGGGCAGGATATCGAAACGGTGCTTCTAGTGCTTGTTCCACTTGATTTCTCAACAATCTCAGCCTCAATGCCACTAATTTCTGAAACCCCCGATATCAGTGCTTCAGCAGCCTTCTTCTGAGTTTCCGGAGGAACAATTCTACCCATTTTTAACACCCTAGTCGTCTCCAACGATAATCGGATTACCAGATGATGGAGCACCATCGTCGGGAAGAGCTCCTATTCGGACAATCTTCTGTCTAAGCTTGTCGAAGCCATCAATTAGAGCTTCAGGCCTTGGTGGGCACCCTGGAATGTAAACATCAACTGGGATGATTGTATCTACTCCCTCTAAGACGTTGTAGGATTGAAAGTAAGGGCCCCCCGAGATCGCACATTCTCCCATTGCAATACACCACTTTGGCTCTGGCATCTGCTCCCAAAGTCTGACAATTGGATCCGCAAATTTCTTACTTATCGGACCATTTACCAGCAGGACATCGCATTGTCTGGGGCTGGAACGAAAGAACACTCCAAAACGCTCAGCGTCGAACCTACTTGCACCTGCAGCCGCCATTTCTAGAGCACAGCACTTGATCCCAAGATGCAACGGGAAAAGCGATTTTCTTTGACTCCAATTGAATATCCTTCCTACCAAAACTCCAATCACGTCCTTGATCCGACTAGCCTTTATGGCCTCGTCAGTCACGTCGCCGACCGTATCTACTAGCATTCTGCTATTGAATACTGAATAGTTCTGCCCCTGATCCGCCATTTACTCACCTAGATGTATATTCTCCCTCTTTTTCTGAAGACGTGCCAAATCCCAAGCCCCATTATCACGATGAATGCTGTCATCGTCAGAAGTGAGCTAATAATTTCATTAGTAGCTAGGGATTCACCCTTTTGCATTGCAACCACGCCCCCAAATGCAAGAAACATGAATGCGATATCGAAGACCAAGAAAATTATCGCGTACCAGTAATATTGGAAATGAAAGTTGATGTCCGCGTCCCCTATTGGATCTGCACCGCATTCATAGGTACTGTCTCTACGTGTGTACAGGGAATGATCGGTTTCGTAACCAGGGAGTAGAATCGACCTAGTTTTGTTTTCATCCGAGCCCAATTTGGTTGGTCGAAGGAATCTTGTGGCAAAGAAGCTGATGACCGGAAATCCAATTCCAACGAGGGTCATTACCGCTACAGGAAGGTACATCTCAGTTACCGTAGACATCGCATCACCCTCGGTCCCTACGGGACCGTTGTTGCTAGCCAAAAAAAATACGGACATAAGCGTATCCGATGCTCAGTCTTCAAAATGCCTAGTGAAAACCCTAAGTTTTCTATTCTTCAAACAATTTAGTGGATGATCTGAACCTGATGAAAAGAGCGATTATCCCCATGGATCCCAGCAAAATCGTAGAAGCAGCAATTAAGGTAGTTGTATCCTGTGAAAATGAACCAGAAGATCTTGTCGATTCAGCAATTAAATCGATTGGCTCACCAGCAACGGGCATATCCTTCGGCCTTACAGTGATTGTGAATTTGTATTCATCATCCGAGATGAGCTCACTTGGTGGGGTCGCTTTGATCTTGATCTCTCTGGTTCCCCCCGGGGCAAGCTTAAATTCATCAGAAATGACATCAACTGACCATCCACGAAGCGAGTCACTGGCAATTACTTCGATATCCTCCTCAACATTCCCATTATTTGTCACAAAAAGTACGAATTCCACATTCCCGGGGTATCTCTCTGCAACCTTACTCGGTGTCTCCAATGTCAGCTCTAAGTCATGTATTGCACTAATTGAGACCGATAGGTCAACGAAAGAGGGGGTCTGGCCCGTGTTTTTCTTCGAGGTAGTTCCAATGCGAATTACACCACTAGTTCCGCTTTCAACATCCTGGGCATCGAATTCAATCTCCAAAGTAACGCTTCCCTCAGCAGGAATTTTGATGCTATCGCCAATCTCAGAACCATCCACTGTGACCCTTTTTAGAACTGTAGAATCCATTCCCGATATGTAAATTACAGCGTCATCAGAGCCCCCATTGCCGGTGTTTGTTACCACGAAGGATACCGAAGAAGCCCCTCCCGGGGGTAGAGAGAGACTCATAGTCCCTGGATCATCTCCAGGTTCTGCAAATGCCACTGCCATGCTGTAATCGTATATTGAGACCGTAATCGTCACAACCTTGCTTACGGAAAAAGATGCACCTACAATCCCAATCCTGATTTCAAAGTCTTCCGATAGGTTGTTTATGCTGTCAGAAACATAAATCTGGTAAATCACCATCTTGGAATCATCTGAGTCGATGGCTGTCTGTGAGATCTCGTTACCCGAAGTATCCTTGAATCTAGTCGGCCAGACTGTACTTTGGCACGAGTCATTGACGTTCGGATCACACGATTCTAGGACGAATGTATCTCTAATGTTCCCGGTGTTGGTGATTTCAACAGGGAAATCGACCCATGTCCAGTTCTTACCGGTTTGGGAATTCGAGGGAATGTAAATGGATCCAGAATGAACTGGAGCAACGGTTACGGTTAGAATTACCTCATCCCGCTGACTACCAGAAGAAGAAACAGTGAAGATGACAGAATATTCGACCTCGGCCTTCGCATCAGCTGGAACCGTAACTTGGGCTTCGACGTACAACCTATCGCAGGTTGTAGTGGAGGAACAGTGCTTGCCGTCTATTGTGACGACGGTGTATTCCAATTCCACAATCCATCCCGGGCTAAGCTCCTTAACTCCCAGTGCGAATGTATCCTGCCCATTCCCTGTATTGGTCACAAGTAGACTGGTTATTCCCGTTGCACCTGGGTTTACATTATTCATAGATGTGCTAGACAATGAAAGCGCTGCATCACGAACCTGCCCAAGCGTCACTCTAAGCAACGACTCACATCCCAATGAGGCTCCGGAACGGCCTTGGATATAGACATCAATTTGCCCTGGCTCGACCGAGTCGTCTGGTGTAATGACAAATGCAAAAATCGTCTGGTCTCCGGCTTCTTGTGGCTTCTCCAATAGTCTGCTAGTAGGGGTCTCGAATGAGAACCAATCACTTACATCTTGTCCGCTTGCAGTTGCGAAAACCGTAACCGTCCATGC
>MDTE01182710.1_pt1 | contig 11391 bp, 9 predicted proteins | sample 811231 | NCBI WGS metagenome assembly MDTE01 (sample SAMN05326651, study PRJNA326480) | marine metagenome | isolation source: seawater | place: Indian Ocean: Red Sea | collected 2010
AATCTCTCATACCATCATCACTTGGTTTCATTCCAGATTTACCTTGTGCCCAGCCTGCTGGACATACTTCACCATGCTTGTTATGATGATCAAGAGCATCAATAAGTCTTAACATTTCATCAATATTTCTTCCAAGTGGTAAATCATTTTTTATTTCATGTCTTACATTGCCATTTTCATCAATTAAAAATGAACCTCTTAGAGCTACACCACCACCAACTGATGTTTCCATTTCATCATCATCAGTCATTACTGATGCAGGCGTTGTTCCAAGAAGTACATCATAGTTTCGTGCAATAGATTTATCTATGTCTGCAACAAGAGGATATTGTACTTTACCAATACCACCTTTATTTACAGGCATTTCCTTCCAGCGTAAATGAGAAAAATGTGAATCAATTGAACATCCAAGAACTTGGACATTTCGCTTTTCAAACTCACTGATACGTTTGTCAAAAGCGATTAACTCAGATGGTCAAACAAAAGTAAAATCTAAAGGATAGAAAAATAATACAATTTTTTTACCTTTATAATCTGATAAACTGACTTCTTTAAAAGTATTATCAGCCATTACAGCTTGAGCTGTGAAGTCAGGAGCAGGTTTAGTTACTAACATATAGGACTCCTTTAATATGTATATTGATTGTTAAACGAACTATGTAATCTAAAATTTATTGATAATAAAAGACAATGTTTATCTATTGCGAGCTGCTAAGATAAGATCAATAATTTGTTGGTAATTTCCTGAACACTCACCTAAATCATCAGGATCTGGGTTGTTATATGTAAGATTTACTCTGGCAAATTCAATTCCGTTTCTATCTAGGATTACAAAATCCCTTAAAGTAACATCCCAAAGATCCCACACATCACCATCTTCATCTCCAGCCTCACATAAACCAGAGTTTTCATCTTGGCAATTTAAGCCATCATCATAATCTTGAGCCCATGGAAGAATTCTAGGACCATTATCACATGTTGAAGATTCACAGATATCATCACAAATCATACAATTTACAGAATCATCAATATATTGAAAACCATTAATCCCCATCATTTTTACATCAGTGATACCTTGTTCAACTAATTCATTATACATATCATCTAAGACACCGAACCGATGCCTACAATGACTTCAACCTTGCTTTCCAAAGTAATAGCATGATACTTGCCCTTCGAAAAAAGAAGGACCAATTGAATTAGTATAATATTCTGATGCTGGATTTATATCTTCAAGAGTAAAATTTGGATTGACGGTTAAAGGAATTAATATGGTATTTACTAATTGAACAATATCGACAACATTAACTAACCCATCAATATTTAAATCAGCATATATAAGTGCTTCATCTGGAAGTTGGTTAGATTCCATAATATGACCTATAATACTTACAATATCTACTACATTTAGTAAAAAATCAAAATTCACATCACCAAGTTCAAAGGGAGCATCATAAATTTGTTCAGCCCAAACACCTCCGGATCCAGCATATTGAGAAAATGAACTTTCCCAATTATCTTGACCATCACTAATTGCTACTGTATAATAAGAATTATTTGAATGTACCCATAAAGCTTCTGTTTCATCTGTTTCTGCCTTAATTGTCCACCAATACATATTTGATGCATCTAAATAAATACATAAATCAGTAGTTACAATTACATTATAAGCATTTAAGTTCATTGGATCTAAATCATAAATCCATTCTGAAGTACCATTTACAAGTTCCCCAGGAACACCATTATTATCTTCTCTTATAGAAATATTAACTGTACCAGATTCTGAGCTTAATGTCATATAAAATGCCATCGCTTCTAAAACATAGTTGTTCATCACAGATATTCTATTGGCTACAGATTGATTGCTGTTGATTGTATAGCCATGTTCTAAACTTTCTGGTGAACCAGTATTAAAAATAACTGATCTAGTTTGATTAAAACATAGACTGAAGAATAAAATTAATATTAAATAATAACTTTTCATGAGATAATGTAGTAATTAATTATATAAAAATCAATAGCAGCCATCACTCAATATTTATTTTGTATGGCATTAATAATTGTATTTTGTCATTTTGGATAACTGGTATAATCTCTAACGCATCAAGTTCATCAGCTAATTCTTTAGGAAAAAAATCATGATAGGATAATTTTTTAACTTTAAATTTACTGTTATTATCAAAAACATTAAAAAATGAAAAAGATTTCACTTCAGGGTACTCTACAATTTCGACATCATCTTCAGTGTTAATGTTTGATGCGTTTTTTGCAACATTTATTGCATCATGAAGTCCACCAATCTTATCTACAAGTCCTTTTTCTAAGGCTTTTGAACCTGTCCATACTCTCCCTAAAGCTACTTCATCCAATGCTTCTATATCATCAAGATTATCTCTACCGTCTACTACACGTTGTTTGAAAATATTATATACATCTATTATACTCTCATATAATTTTTCTTTTTCTTCATCAGTAAACAAACGACTAGATGATGCAAAATCAGCATTTTGTCCATTTTGAATATTTTCACTATTAATCCCTATTCTTTCAAGCAGTTTTGAAAAGTTAAGCCTTCCATAAATAACACCAATTGAACCAGTAATTGTTGTTTCATCAGCTATAATGCTATCTGCTTGACATGCGATATAATATCCTCCGGAAGCTGCTACATCAGACATTGATACTATAAATGGTTTAATATTTGAAGAGTCTTCAACTGTAGTATTGTAAACTTCTTTCCACATCAAATCTGATGCAATAGCTGAACCACCTCCACTATCTATTCTAAGTACTATTGCTTCAATATCTTCATCTTCTCTTGCATTTTTAATTGCTTCAGAAATAGTTTTATGCCCCATTAAAGAAGATCCACTTGGTCCTGGGTTGCTCTCTCCAGAAACGATTCCACCTACCGCATAAATTATTGCAATTTTTGGTTTTTCTTCAGGAACCCAATTATATTCATAATTATTAGTATATCTATGATTTTCAGTTTTTATAATTCTAATATTTTCATTATTTATATTGTTTATGTAATCATCAAATTCATCTGGAAACATAACTCCTGTAATAACGTTTTCTTCAATCGCTCTTAAAGTATTTAAATAGGGACCTTTATCTATCATCATGATTGTTTCATTTGTTGATATTTTTTTAGCTATAGAAATATCTTTTACCATACTATTGTAAATATCATTTGATAATTCTGTATAATTTTCTCTCATTTCATCTGACATTTTTCTATTTAAAATTGGATCAGCAGCTGTTTTGTATGGACTAACTCTTATAACTTCTGGTACAATTGATAAAGTATCTAATAAACCTCTTAAAAAAGTCATCTCCATATTAATTCCACTTAAATTTATTTCAGCCATTCTATGAGTATAAATTTCATCAGCCATTGAAATTAAATAGTAGTTACTATTAGATATATAGTTTCTTGAATATACTATAATTTTTTTGCCAGAATTTTTAAAGTTTAATAAAGCACTATGCATTTCCTTTTTCTTTGCAATACCTGCCCTTACATTACCAAGTTCTATAATTAAACCATGAACACTATCATCTTCAGTTAAATTATTAACATAATCAATCCATTGTTTTAATTGTTGACCTTTCTGTGGGCTTGAAGTGAAAGGAAGTGGGTTTATATCCAGAAAATCAAAAGGTGAAGTTGTTGGTTGCTCTTCAATAAACAATCCTTCTAATTTCATCTTTATATATGTTACTCTTTCTTTGTTATATATATTTTCTAAATCAATAGATTGCATTTTTTGATTATAGTTGTAGTATTGGAGTGCAAAGCTAGAGGAATCGTTTAAATTTCGATAAAAGTTATTTGTAGGTTCTGTATTAATTGCTAAGCCTTGATTTCCAATATTAAATGATAGATTAATTCCATAGGAATTAATATTCTCAATGTAGTCATCATCTGTGTTTCCTGGTGTCCCGGCATTATTGTTTTTATCATATTTTAGTGAATGATAAGAAATATTTAATCCGTGAGTCACTGCAAAACTGATAAAAAATTGTTCTTGATTCTGATTAGTTAGTTTATCTTTAGTTCTATCAAATCCAATAGTTAGATTAGAAAATTGAGAAAATTTTCCATTATTAATAGTATCATAACTATTAAAAAATGAAAAAGGTTTTATAGCTATACCATATCTATCATAATCATATAGTGAATTGTCATTTGTAAATTTTGTATATCCTAAAGATACTGCATTATGCGGTCTTATCAATGTACCTAAACTGTAATCAGAATCTTCATGGTATTTAAAGCCTAAATATACATTTTCATAAATTGGAAATCCGTATGCAATAGAAGTTTTGAATTCTTTATAATAAGTGGTTTCCATAGCAAATCCACCCTCATATCTTTTAGAAATAGCTAAAAAATTGATATCTTCAGAGCTATGTGGAAACTGTTTAATTGCAAAACCGAATTGTTCTGCTCTTTTGTATCCTAGCCCAGCAGGATTAAGATTAATTGCATCTAAATTATCAGAATTACTTACCGATAAACCATTCCAATTATAGAAATAATTTTCTTGAGATAAAATAAAAGTAAATATCATTGATAAGATTATATAGTTTGTGAATTTAAACATTGAAGATACCCTTTAATTTATAATATATAATATACTTAAATTTGCTAATTAAATTTTATTAAGAAAGTTAAAATGTCAAGATATTGTATTATAGGAACTGGAAGACAGGGAACTGCTGCATTATTTGATATAATCAAGTTTGCTAATCCAACTAAAATATTATTAATAGATTCTCACCAAGAGTCTTTAGATAATTGTATAAACAAAATAGATAATGCTATTAATCATGATATACCTATTGAATCTTATTTGGTTGATTTATCTAATGAAAATCAGATTGTAAAACTGTTAAAATCATATGATATCATGTTAAGTTCTGTACCTTATTTTTATAATCTTGAACTAACTAAAATTGCAATTAAATCTAAAACCTCAATGGTAGATTTAGGTGGCCATACTGAGAATGTTATTAAGCAATTAAAATATCATCAAGAGGCTATAGATGTAGGTATATCAATTGTCCCTGATTGTGGGATGGGTCCTGGAATGAACATTACTATGGCTCTATTAGCTATGGAACAATTGGATGACCCCAGAGATGTTTATATATGGGATGGAGGTTTGCCTAAAAATCCTAAACCTCCTTGGAATTATTCACTTTTTTTCAATATAAATGGATTGACAAATGAATATGATACCAATGCATATTTTATTAGAAAAGGTAAAATAGCTGAAATAGAATGTTTTGAAGATATTGAAAATATTTATTTTGATCAAGTTGGTGATTTAGAAGCTGCAGTAACTTGTGGAGGGCTGTCTACTATGCCTTGGACTTACAAAGGTGTTTTAAATACTCTTGAAAATAAAACATTAAGATATAAAGGACATTGGGATGAAATGAAAGCATATAGACAGTTAGGTTTATTTAAAAATGAAAATATTAAATTAAATGATACAAAAGTCAACATCAGAGAATTTTATCATCATTTATTAGAAAAACAAATTACCTCAGATGATAAACATGATATATGCTTTATGAGAACTCTAGCAAAAGGTATTAAGGACAATAAAGAAACCTCATATCAATGTGACGTTGTAGAAGAATATGATGATAAAACAGGTTTTATGGCAATGGAAAAATGGACTGGATGGCATGCATCTATAGTAATGCAAAAAATGATTGATGGTACTATTAATAAAGGTGCATATCCAATAGAAAAAGCATTAACTGGTAAAGTTTTTTATAATGAGGCAATTAAAAGAGGATATAATATTAGAATTAAGGAAGTTTAACTATCTAAGATGTTGTTAATTGTAATAACTATATCCTGAACATTAATTTCTGCATCTTGATTTACATCAGCAGACCATAACTCACATTCACTAGCATTAGAATCATCTAATACAATATTAACTAATAAGACAACATCTAATACATCAAGCGCTAAATCATTATTAATATCACCTAATTCCCATCCCATACAGCTGTTTCCACCTACCTCAGCTGTTACTGAAACAGGAACTGAAGGATTATTGAAATCGTTAGAATTTATATAAAACATATCAGAATAAGTTCCTGCAGTTAAATTCTCAGCATTAACTATTACATTTAAATTGCTAACATTTCCAGGTGAAATAGTTAGATTCAATGGATTTATATTTAACCAATATGCTCTTAAATTAATTGGTACAGAAAATTCATTATGAACAAATAAATCTGTTGATGGATTTGATGCATATGCTAACAATAATCCATTATTACCATTATAATCTTGCATACCTATTGTAGGGGAGTATGAACCTGTTATATTTTGATAGTTTAAATCGATATCTCCATTAGGGTATAAAACAACTTGAAATGTATAGTAGCTGTTTTCATAATTAGTCCACCAATGAGCAACTTCATTAAATGTGATTACGAATCGCTCTTCATTACCGTGATAATAAACATTTCCAGAACAATAATCATTACAACTATCATTAACTGGATTTAAATCATCCCAAAATGGAAAGATAGCAGGGCTAGGTGCTGCGTTAGATGGTATTGTTGCATTATCCCATTCGGCATTATCCTCTCCAAAACCTACCCAACCATTAGCATTAATAATAATTGAATCATAATTTTCATTATAGAATGGAAAAATAAAACCTATATCTAAAATTGAACCTGAAACATCATTGCTTGCAAAATTATACAAAGTTCCCTCATCTAAAATATTTATCCAATTATATTCCGCGCCTTCATCTGAAGTTGAATGGCTATACCCAAAGGGATCAATTGATATGTTTAAATCTATTTCACCACCATTTATAACTGGTAATTCTATTATTGATTGTTCGCCAGTTTCAACATTAAGATATAATTCCTGAGACTCTAAACCAATCTCAGGACCACCTGTTAAATATACAAGAGACATGTAAGCATTCAGTCTTCCATATCCAGTTTGTTCATCCCATCCAGGTGAACCTAAATCATCACAGGAAACTTGCATTATTTCTCTAACATTATCTGCAGTAAGATCTGGATTTACTGAATATATTAATGCTGCTATTCCTGCAGCATGAGGCGTAGCTGATGAAGTACCATTAAAATCACTCATGTAACCACCATTTAAAGCAGTTGTATGAATTCTAACACCAGGTGAAAGAAAATCTAATCCAGTACCATAATTACTACCCCAAAAATTTTCACCGTCACATGAGCTCATATTCTTTCTTTCATTACATGGTGACAAAGAACCAACAGAGATTGAACCTTCATACGCTGATGGATATGAAATATTGGAACTGTTATCATTCCCTGATGCTGATAAGACAACTGTATTTACATCATTTGCATATTCAATTGCATAATTAGTAGCACTATTAAAACCACCACCACCTAAACTCATACTAATTACATGAGCTCCTTCTTGTGCAGAAAACTGTATTCCATTTGATATAGATACATCATCACCAAAACCATCACCACTTAAAACTTTAACAGGCATAATTTTACTATTCCAAGCTACACCTGAAATTCCTACAGAATTATTTCCTTGAGCAGCTGCAATTCCTGCGCATGCTGTTCCATGCATATGATCATCAGATGCATCAGAATCATTATTAATAAAATCATAACCTTCAACCATTTTACCTGAAAATTCTTCATGATTTCCATTTACACCTGTATCAATGATTGAAATAATGATATCTTCACCACCTTGAGATATATCCCATGCTAAATCTGTATCTGTATCGCAGTCAATAGTACCAACATTTCCACCACCATAACTAATAGCTTGACCCGTGTTGTCATGTCCCCACTGTAAATTGTAATACTGATCATTTGGTACTAAGTATGCTTGATGTCTATAGTTTGGATCTACTGTTATAATTTCTGTGCTATTAATTAATATATTAATTGCATTCTGTATATCTATCTTATTTTCATAAGTTGCAATGTAGAATTGATGAAGATTGTTTAATCTTTCTTTTTCAGTAAAGTTTTCATGCATTATAAAAACAGGCTTAAAGTCAATCAATTTCCCTAAACTAGAAAGTCTACTATTTAATATTGTTAGGCTATTAATATCTAAAGGTGGATCTATCCCTAACTTAGGTGCAATATTTTCATTCAACATTATTATTAATTCATTTTCAGAATAAACTAATTTTTCTTTTGTATTCCAAATAGAATTATTTGTTGAAAATATAAAAGTTATAAATACTATAGATAGTAGAATTATTTTATTAAACATTAAATTATACCTTAAAAAATTATGAGAATTGAACGTTGTAATCTACAATATATATGTTAGTGAAATTTATTACAAAATGTAATAGTTAAGATTTTTTCTTTAAAAATTCTTTTTCTAAAAGTTTTGCATTTTCTAAAACTTTTGACCAACTATATTTATATTTAAGAGGATCCTTTAAACCAATAGAATCAAAAGCTAAAATTCTTTCAATATCAGAACCTGTTTTTCCATCTGATATACCACCGTAGTTTGGGTTGTAGGTAGTTAGTGTATTTTTGAAAACTGTATTAAAATCAAGGTTTAATTTTTCACAAGAATCTAGAGCATCTTTTAAAATTTCACTTTTATTAAGTTTTAAATATGGTAAATGTAAATTGATATAATCACTATCCCAATTACCAATTTTAAAAGCATGCATAATTGAAGTGTAAAATTCTTGTCTACAATCTGGATAAATAGCATGATCTCCAGCATGTACACCTAAAGCAATAATTATGTTTTTTTTGAATGTTTTATAAATTGTAAGTGCATATCCATAAATAATAGAAGAAAATATAGCATTTCTATTTGGGACAACAGTGTGCTTCATAGAATTCTCTTCATAAAAACCATCAGGAACATCTATGTTTTTAGTAGTTAAAGATGATGTTAGTAAATCACTACATGATGAAATATCAATTATTTTATGAACTATAGAATATTTTTTTGATTTCAAATAACTTATATTTTGTTTACCCTTAATAAGTTCTAGTTTATGTTTTTGTCCATAATCAAAAGATAGAGCAAAAACATTATAATTATTTTTAAGTAGATTTATGAGCAATGATGTAGAATCCAATCCACCACTAAAACTTATAACTGCAAGTTTATTTTCCTTCGTAGATGATACCGGTGCCATGATCTTCAGAGAGTTTAATTTTCAACATGTTAGGTATATGATTTATTAATTTATTCCAGATCCATATACATAAATTTTCACTTGTGGGATTTTCTAAGCCATCAATAGAATTTAAATTTTTATGATCAATTAAAGGCATAATTTTTTTATTAAAAATTTTATCTATATCAAAAAAATCAACTACAAAGCCCGTTTTGTCTTTTATTTCTCCCTTGACATATATAGTTATATTGAATGTGTGACCATGTAATTGTTTGCATATATGTGATTTTTCTAAATTTGGTAGTGATCGTGCAGCATGAAATCTAAATGTTCTATAAACTTGCATTATTTCTTATTTTTTTTTCTAATTGTTTTCTCAATTATTGCCCACATAGCATTAGGTACTTTATCCAACCATGAAAATTGACCAGAGTTATACATCTGTTCACCTCCATCTATAGTAATTATTTCCCCTGTAATATAGCTAGAGTAATCAGATAATAAATATGCACATATATTTGCCAATTCTTGATGTTCACCTACTCTTTTTAATGGAACTCTCTTTTTTATATCAAAAAATTTTGAAAAACCTGGGGGAACTAATCTATCCCACGCTCCTTTTGTTGGGAAAGGACCAGGTGCAACCGCATTACATCTAATATTGTATTTAGCCCATTCAGCTGCAATTGATTTTGTGAATGCAGAAACACCACCTTTAGCTGCTGCAGATGGAGTAACAAAACCTGACCCTGATTTAGCATATGTTGTAGTTATATTTAAAATTGTGCCACCTGATTTATTATTAATCCATTCTTTGCCTAATGTTAATGTATAATTGCATGTACCTTTTAAAACAATATCTATAATAACATTAAATGCATTTGCTGATAATCTTTCTGTTGGACTAATAAAATTTCCTGCAGCATTGTTAATCAGATAATCAATTTTACCAAATTTATTTATTCCATCTTTTATTACTAACTCTACATCTTCTATTTTTCGTACATCTCCAGCAATTGCTAAAACTTTATTTGGATATATTTTGTTAAAATCATTTTGTGTTTTTTCTATCACATCAATTTTTCTACTAGTAATTATTAATGATGCTCCAAGTGATAGTAAATATTCACCTATAGATTTACCAAGACCTGTTCCTCCTCCAGTTATTAGAATAGTTTTATCTTTAAAAGAATCATTCTTTAACATGCTAGTATTATACATTTATTTACCTTTGTTTGTATTTGCTTGTTTAATAGACAAAATATTAAATAGATTTTAAGTCTTAAATTATGAATATTATCTATTAATTAAGGGGTTTTTTATTTTATGAATACAATTACTTTTAAATGTAAAAAAGATTTAGGCACGTTAAATCATGATGTAGTAATTAAAGGTTTATTTGCAAATCAATCAATTGATTCTTTCTTTGATAATTCTAATAAAGAAAAAATTAAAAATATATTAAAATTAGAAAATTTTAAAGCATCTTTTAATAAATCTGTTGATTTATATGGATCTAATAATATATCTAGAGTTAGTATAGTCGGTCTTGGTAAAAAAAATGAATTTAATTCCGATAAACTTAGATCAATAGCTTCAAATCTTACTAGAAAGTTTGATCCAAAAAGTATAAAAACATTAACTGTAGATGCTAAATCATTTATGTTAGATGATCCTAGTATGGCTCAAGCATTTTCTGAGGGTCTTGTATTAGGTAAATATCACTTCGTCGAATATAAATCTAAAAATAATATTAAAAGTAATATTAAAAATGTTTTATGTGTTGGTAAATGTCATTTTGAAAATATTGAAAAAGGATATGTTTTGGGTAGTGCTGTGAATTATTCAAGAGATTTAGGCAATCATCCACCAAACATTATGACACCTACCAAATTATCTGAAATGTCTATTGAGATTTCAAAATCAAAAAATATGAAATCTACAATAATTGATGTTAAAGAATTTGAAAAGCTAGGTTTTGGTTCGTTTTATGGAGTAGCTAGAGGCTCTGTAATGCCAGCCAAAATGATAATAGTTGAATATAATGGTGGAAAGAAAAATGATAAACCTATTGCTTTAGTTGGTAAGGGTTTAACCTTTGATAGTGGCGGTATTTCTTTAAAACCTGGCGCAAGAATGGATGAAATGAAATTTGATATGTGTGGTAGTGCAACCGTACTTGGAGTTATGAAAGCAGTATCTGTATTACAACCTAATG
>MDTE01029572.1_pt1 | contig 11390 bp, 8 predicted proteins | sample 811231 | NCBI WGS metagenome assembly MDTE01 (sample SAMN05326651, study PRJNA326480) | marine metagenome | isolation source: seawater | place: Indian Ocean: Red Sea | collected 2010
ATACAAAATTGAAAACTATAACTTCAAGATGGCCTTCTGGAATGAGATCTAATCCAGAATTTATTATGCCAACTATGAAATAATTATGAAAAAAATATCTTTAATTGGCGCAGGTCAAATAGGCGGAACTCTAGCTCATTTAATTGGTTTGAAGGAGTTAGCAGATGAGGTTATATTATTTGATGTGGCAAGCGGAATAGCAAAAGGAAAAGCTTTAGATATTGCCCAATCATCCTCAGTAGATGGATTTAATGTGAAGTTTTCGGGAACCGATAATTATGAAGATATAAAAAACTCAGATGTAATTATTATTACTGCCGGTGTGCCAAGAAAACCAGGGATGAGCAGAGATGATCTTTTAGGTATTAATCTAAAAATAATTAAACAAGTTGCTGAGGGAATTAAAACTTATGCTCCAAAGGCTTTTGTAATATGTATTACTAATCCTTTGGACGTTATGGTTATGGCTTTTCAAAAATTTTCAGGATTGCCAACAAATAAAGTAGTTGGTATGGCAGGAATTTTAGATACTTCAAGATTTAAACTTTTTTTATCTTTAGAGTTAAATGTTCCAGTAAAAGAAATAGAGGCAATGGTAATGGGAGGACATGGAGATACAATGGTTCCTCTACCAAGATTTACAAAAGTTTCAGGAAAACCATTATTAGGTTTAGTTAAAGACGGAAAAATTTCATCAGAAAAATTAGAAAGTATAAATCAGAGAACAAGAGATGGCGGTGCAGAAATAGTAAAATATTTAGAAAAAGGATCTGCATTTTATGCTCCAGCAGCATCAGGAGTTGAAATGGCTGAAGCATATTTAAAAGATCAAAAAAAACTTTTACCTTGTGCAGCATATCTTCATGGTGAATATGGAATTAATAATGTTTATGCAGGTGTCCCTGTAATCATAGGAAAAAATGGAATTGAAAAAATTGAAGAAATTGATTTAGATGAAAAAGAAAAGTCAGAATTTAATCATTCAGTAGAAGCAGTAATAAAATTATGGGAAGCAGCCTCAAAAATTGATCCAAGTTTAAATAATTAATGAATATCCACGAACACCAGGCAAAACAGATTTTAAAAAAGTATGGTGCAATTGTTCCTGAAGGTATCTTTTCTTCTGATGTTAAAGATCTTTTAAAAAAAGCGAAATCTCTAAAAACAGATAAATATGTTCTTAAAGCCCAAATTCATGCTGGAGGAAGAGGAAAAGCTGGAGGTATTAAAATAATAGACAATCTTAATAAATTGGAGGAAGAAGCTAATAAATTATTAGGAAAAACTTTGGTCACACACCAAACTGGACCAAATGGACGCGAAGTTAAGAGACTTTATGTAGAAGTGTCTTCAGAAATTAGTAAAGAATTTTACCTTTCTTGTCTTGTAGATAGAGCTAGCTCTAAAATTGCATTTATTTCAAGTGATCAAGGTGGAATGGATATTGAAGAGGTTGCAAACAAAACACCAGAAAAAATTATTACTACTAAAGTAGATTTAAATGATGAAATTTTAGAAGATGATTGTAAAAAAATTATTAGAATTTTTAATTTAGATGAGGAAGCCAGTAAGCAAGCGATAAGTTTAATTAAATCAATCTATAAAATGTTTATAGATACAGATTCTAATTTAGTAGAAATAAACCCCCTAATATTAACCAAAGATAACAATATAGTTTGTCTTGATGCTAAAATGAATTTTGATGACAATGCACTTTTTAAACACCCAGAAATAGTTGAATTAAGAGACTTGAATGAAGAGGAGGATACTGAGATCGAAGCAAGTAAACATGACTTAGCTTATATAAAATTAGATGGAAGCATTGGATGCATGGTTAATGGTGCTGGTCTTGCTATGGCCACAATGGATATAATTAAATTGTATGGCGAAGAACCAGCTAATTTTTTAGATGTTGGAGGTGGAGCTTCAAAAGAAAAAGTTTCTGCAGCTTTTAAAATTATTCTTTCAGATAAAAATGTTAAAGGTATTTTAATAAATATATTTGGAGGAATAATGAGATGTGATGTACTTGCTCAAGGGGTAGTAGAAGCTGCAAAAGAGATTAAAATCAACGTTCCTTTAGTTGTGAGGTTAGCTGGAACAAATTTTAAAGAAGGAAAAGAAATTCTTGATAATTCAGGTTTAAAATTGATTTCAGCAGAAAATCTTGATGATGCTGCAAAAAAAATTGTAGAGGCAATAAAATAATTTATGTCAGTTTTAGTAAATAAAAATACAAATGTGATTTGCCAAGGATTTACTGGTGCTCATGGAACATTTCATTCAGAACAAGCAATTAAGTATGGAACAAATTTAGTCGGAGGTGTAACTCCAAAAAAAGGTGGACAAACTCATCTAGATAGGCCTGTGTTTAACACAGTCAAAGAAGCGAAAGATAACCTTGGTGCTAACGCGACAATGATTTATGTTCCTGCAAAATTTGCTTCAGCAGCAATTATTGAGGCTATAGATGCTTCTATGGAATTGATCGTTTGTATAACTGAGGGAATACCTGTTTTAGATATGCTTCAAGTTAAGAAGAAGTTAATCAATTCAAAATCAAGATTAATAGGACCTAATTGTCCAGGAATAATAACTCCTGATGAATGTAAAATTGGAATTATGCCTGGAAATATTCATAAAAGAGGCTCAGTTGGAATAGTCTCAAGATCTGGAACGCTGACCTATGAAGCTGTTGCTCAAACTACAGAAAATGGCCTAGGACAATCAACTTGTATAGGTATTGGAGGGGATCCAGTTAATGGAACAAATTTTATTGATTGTTTAGATTTATTTTTGAATGATGATGAAACCGAGTCAATACTTATGATTGGTGAAATAGGCGGGACCGCAGAAGAAGAGGCTGCAGAGTTTATTAAAAATCACGAAATTAAAAAACCTATAGTAGGATTTATTGCTGGCGTTACCGCACCCCCGGGAAGAAGAATGGGACATGCAGGAGCAATAATATCTGGTGGAAAAGGTGGAGCAAAAGACAAGATTAATACTATGGAGGATTGTGGGATTAGTATAGCCAAATCTCCTTCTGAAATAGGAAAAACTTTATTAAATAAATTGTCCAATTGAAGACATACTTCTAATATTATATCTTTAATAAATAATGAGCTCCACAAAAAACTTAGAATTTAAAAAAAAATCTTTCTTAAATAAATCTAATAGTTCCTTCATTGAAGAGATGTATCTAAAGTATATCAATAAAGATGCTGATCTTGATGAGAGTTGGAAGAATTATTTTTTAGGTATGAAAGATGAAATGCAAGATCTTATCAAAGAGATAAATGGACCTTCATGGAAACCATTTTCAAAAAAAATTGATGTAGATGAAATTCAAAAAAAAATTGAAATACAAGAACAAAAAAATCTTAACTCTAATGAAAAATTTAATTTTCAAGTAGTTGCAAACTCCAATAAAGAGTCGATAAGCGCCGTTGCTCTTATAAGAGCTTATAGGTTAAGAGGTCACTTATTAGCAAAATTAGATCCACTAGAAATGATGAAGTCAGATTATCTAGATGAATTACATCCAGAGTATTATGGATTTAAAAAGGACGAATATGATAAGAAAATTATTCTTAATGGAGTAATTAATCAAGAGAGCTCTAATATAAGAGAAATACTTAAATTTTTAAGAAGTACTTATTGTGGACCTGTTGGTTATGAATATATGCATATTTCAAATCCAATAGAAAGAGTTTGGTTTAGAGATAGGGTGGAAAAAGATGACAATGCATTAAAATTTACCAATAATGGTAAAAATGCGATTTTAAATAAACTAATCCAAGCCGAAGGTTTTGAGAAGTTTTTACATACAAAATATGTGGGTACAAAAAGATTTGGATTAGATGGAGCAGAAAGTTTAATACCTGCGCTTGAACAAATAATCAAAATTGGAGGACAATCAAAAATTAAAGAAGTTAAAATTGGAATGTCTCATAGAGGAAGATTAAATGTTTTGGCTAATGTTTTACAAAAATCTTACAAAAGAATTTTTAATGAGTTCGCGGGTGAAATGGATTCCAATTCCGAGGATGGTGCAGGTGATGTAAAATATCATCTAGGTGCATCTTCTGATAGGGAATTTGATGGGAATTCAGTTCATGTAAGTTTGACAGATAATCCATCACACCTAGAGGCAGTAAATCCTGTTGTTTTAGGTCAAACAAGAGCAAAACAATTTTTTCATAAAGATACTCAAAGAAATAAAGTAATTCCAATTTTAATCCACGGAGACGCAGCATTTGCAGGACAAGGAATAGTTGCTGAGTGCTTTGCAATGTCTGGTTTGCCAGGACATAATACTGGAGGAACAATTCATATAATTATTAATAATCAAATTGGATTTACTACAAGCCCAAGGTTTGCTAGATCATCTCCATACCCATCAGATGTAGGCAAAATGGTTGATGCACCAATTATACATGTTAATGGTGATGATCCAGAAGCAGTTGTTTATGCAACAAGAATAGCAACAGAATTTAGATTAAAGTTTAATAGAGATGTAGTAATTGATCTAATCTGCTACCGAAGATTTGGACATAATGAAGGTGATGAACCATCATTCACTCAACCACTAATGTACAAAAAAATAAGATCACATCCATCACCAACTAAGATTTATGGAGAAAAACTTATAAATGAAGGCCTTTTCGATAATGAAAGCTTAAAACAACAAATTAAAAACTTTAAAGATTTATTAGATGATCAATTTAAAAATGCAAAAGATTATAAGCCTAAAATCGAGTGGTTTGAGGGAACTTGGTCAAGATATAAACCAGAAAAAGGTAAAGATAAAAGAGGAGTTACTGGATCAGAAATTAATATTTTAAAAAATATATCAGAAAAAATAAACTTCATACCTGATAATAAGAATGTACATAAAACTATATTAAAAGTTTTTGATGCAAGAAAAAAAGTTGTTAACCAAGGCCATGGTATTGACTGGGCTACTGCGGAGGCTTTAGCTTTTGGAACTTTGTTAGAGGAAGGTTATCCAGTTAGATTAGTTGGGCAAGACTCTGGTAGAGGAACTTTCAGTCAAAGACATTCTGTATTAAGAAATCAAATTGATAATAGTAGATATATTCCTTTAAATAATATCTCAAAAAATCAAAAAAATTTTGAGATAGTAGATAGCTTTTTATCTGAACTAGCGGTTCTAGGTTTTGAGTATGGATACAGTTTAGTTGAGCCAAATACTCTAACGATCTGGGAGGCTCAATTTGGAGATTTTGCAAATGGAGCTCAAGTTATTATTGATCAATTTATATCTTCAGGTGAAAGAAAATGGCAAAGAGCGTCGGGACTTGTTATGCTGCTTCCCCATGGTTATGAGGGACAAGGACCAGAACATTCATCTGCACGATTAGAAAGGTTTTTACAGCTTTGTGCTAATGATAATTTACAAGTAATGAATTGTACTACTCCTGCAAATTATTTTCATGCTCTTAGGAGACAAATGCATAGAGACTTTAGAAAACCACTTATTATAATGACACCCAAATCTCTTTTGAGAAATAAAAACTGTGTTTCAAACATAAAAGATTTTAGTAAACAAAATTCTTTTCATCGTGTTTTATGGGATCATGCTAGAGAGCCAAATAGTAAATTTATTAAACTTAAAGAAAACAAAAAAATAAGAAAAGTAATTTTATGTTCTGGTAAAGTTTATTTTGATTTGTTGGCTGCTAGAGAAAAATTGAAAGTAAACGATGTAATACTTTACAGAATTGAGCAGCTCTATCCTTTTCCTGCTAAAAGTCTAGTAACAGAGCTCAAACCATATGCACGAAATGCAAAATTTTATTGGTGCCAGGAAGAACCAAAAAATATGGGTGCATGGTTCTCTGTTCGAGATTATATCCAGTGGACATTGGAGTCTATTAAGGCTAAAAATATAGAAATTTCTTACATTGGAAGAAGGCCAGATGCATCACCGGCAACTGGTTATGCAAAAAGGCATCTTTCAGAGCAAAAAGAAATTATAAATAAAGTTTATAATTAGATGGGTGAAAAAATTTTAGTACCAGTTTTAGGAGAAAGTATAACAGAAGCTACTGTATCTAAGTGGCTAAAAAATAAAGGTGATACAGTAATTGCAGATGAAGCTTTGGTAGAGCTAGAAACAGATAAAGTTAATTTAGAAGTCCCATCGCCTATAAGTGGAGTTTTAAGTGAAATTAATTCTAAAGACGGTGATACAGTTGAAGTCGGTGCAGTTTTGGGCTCAATTTCAGAAGATGATATAAAAATAGAAAAAACTAAACCATCGTCAATCGATTTAGAAGATAATAATAAAGAGGAAGTTAAAGAAGCACAAAATAATGTGATTAATTTAGATATAGAAAAAAAACCAGAACCAAGTTTTGCTGAAGATCCTTTAGTTTTAACTGATGAAATTGTAGAGGAAAAGCCAATGGTTTTAACCGATGAAGTTGATGAGAATAAACCTGTCGCAATAAGCAAAGTTCTTTCTCCAGCTGTAAGAAAAATTGTGGCTGAGAAAAATATAGAAATTTCGCAAGTTCAAGGAACAGGCAAAGATGGTAGAGTTTTAAAAGGAGATTTAATTAGTTTAATGGGAGCCAATCCAAAGCCTAATCAAAGAAAAATTCAGTATGGTGAAGAAGAAAGAATTAAAATGACTAGGCTTAGACAAACCATTGCTAAAAGACTTAAAGAGGCACAGGAAAATGCGGCAATGCTTACAACTTTTAATGAAGTTGATATGTCTGGAATAATTTCTATGAGGAAAGAAAATCAAGAGGACTTTCAAAGTAGATATGGCATAAAACTAGGTTTCATGTCATTTTTTGTTAAAGCATGTATCGTTGGATTAAAGTTATTTCCTGCAATTAATGCTGAGGTTGAAGATCAAGATATAATATATAAAAATTATTATAATATTAGTTTTGCAGTTGGAACAGAAAAAGGGCTTGTAGTTCCTGTCTTAAGAAATGCAGATGAAATGTCATTTGCGGATATAGAGAAAGAAATAAAGAGACTTTCAGATAAATCAAAAAATGGAACTCTAGCTATTGAAGATCTTCAAGGAGGAACATTTACTATAAGTAATGGTGGTGTTTATGGGTCAATGTTATCAACTCCAATTTTGAACCCCCCACAATCTGGTGTTTTAGGTATGCATAATATTGTAGAAAGACCTGTAGCTGATAATGGTGACATAAAGATTAAACCAGTCATGTATCTTGCTTTATCTTACGATCACAGAATTATAGACGGAAAAGACTCTGTTTCATTTTTGAAAATTGTAAAAGAAAATTTAGAGGATCCGAGAAGGTTATTTTTAAATATTTAAATGTCAGAAAAATTTCAAGCAGTCGTTATTGGTGGTGGCCCTGGTGGTTATGTATGCGCAATAAGACTTGCACAATTAGGTTTAAAAACAGCTTGTATTGAATCTAGAGGGTCTTTAGGAGGCACTTGCTTAAATGTAGGATGCATTCCTTCTAAAAGTTTACTTAATTTGTCTGAAGAATTTCACAAGGTAAAAAGTTTAGCAAATAAGGGTATAGAAGTTAGAGATGTTAAACTTAATCTGGATAAAATGATGAAAAGTAAAGATAAATCTGTAACTGTTCTTACTAAAGGTGTTGAATTTTTATTAAAAAAAAACAAAGTTTCCTATTTTAAAGGTCATGGAAGTTTTAAATCTAAAAATGAAATTTTAATTAAAGGTGATCAAAATAAAGAGACAATAATACAAACTGAAAAAGTAGTAATAGCAACAGGCTCTGTTCCAGTTTCTTTACCAGGTATAGAAATTGATGAAAAAGTAATTGTTTCTTCAACTGGCGCTTTAAAGCTAGAGAAGGTTCCAAAAAAAATGGTTGTTGTTGGTGGAGGGTATATTGGTTTAGAAATGGGTTCTGTTTGGTCAAGATTAGGAGCAGAAGTACAGGTTGTTGAGTTTTTAGATCATATCACTCCTGGTATGGATAAAGAAGTTTCATCAGAATTTATGAAAATTTTAAAAAAACAGGGCATGAAGTTTAATATGCAAAATAAAGTAGAAGATATTAAAAAAAATAATTCAGGTGCAGTTATCTCAATTGTAGATAAAGAAGGTAAAAAAAATAACTTTGAGTGTGATGTTGTTCTAATTTCTGTTGGTCGAAAACCAAATACAGAAGGTTTAAATTTAGAAGCTTTAGGTATTGAATTAGATGAAAGAAAAAGAATTAAGACTGACAAAAATTTTAAAACTAATGTTAATAATATTTATGCAATTGGAGATGTGATTATTGGTCCTATGCTTGCACATAAAGCTGAGGATGAAGGCATAGCTGTTGCAGAAAATATCGTTGGCCAATCAGGTCATGTAAATTATGATACTATACCTGGCGTAATTTATACAACGCCCGAAGTTGCATCAATTGGTAAAACTGAAGAACAATTAAAAGATCTAAATAAAAAATATAAAGTAGGGAAATTTTCGTTTATGGCTAATTCTAGAGCAAAGGCTATTGATGATGCTGAGGGTTTTGTAAAAATTTTAGCTGATGCCCAAACTGATAGGGTGCTTGGAGCTCACATAATTGGACCTCATGCAGGGGAATTAATAGCTGAAATTGGTATAGCAATGGAATTTGGAGCTAGCGCTGAAGATATTGCTCGTACATGTCATGCACACCCAACTTTTTCAGAAGCTGTAAAAGAGGCTGCATTGTCGGTCGATAAAAGAGCGATACACTCTTAATTTTTTTTCATATTATCAAAATATGAAATACCCGATTCTTTTACCAAATATTTTTGACTATCCATTTACTTATGAAAGTTCATTTAAATTAAAAGTAGGTGAATACGTTAATGTACCTTTTGGAAAAAAAATAATTACCGGTGTTGTTTGGGATCAATTCGAAAAAAATGACAAAAAAAAATTTATAATTAAGTCTGTAATAGAGAAAATTAATATTGAGTCATTAAAAAAAGAAAATATTGAATTTTTAAATTGGTTTTCAGAATATAATTTAGTTCCATTAGGAATGGCCTTAAAACTTCATCTTTTAAATGGAAATGCTATTGAGAAACAAAAAAAAAATGAATATCTGAGGTACCAATCAGTCATCGATAAAAGGAAGTATGAATTATCTGATGAACAAGAAATTACCTATAGAGAATTAGTTAAAAATGATAATTCTTTCAGAGTTCATTTACTACAAGGAACAACAGGTTCTGGTAAAACAATAGTTTATTTTAAAGCAATAGAAAAAATTTTAAATCAAGGAAAGCAATCTTTAATTTTATTACCAGAAATAGGGTTAACAGGTGAATTTGAAAAGAAATTTAAAGACTTTTTTGGTTTCGAAGCAGCTGTTTGGCATTCAAAAATATCACCTAAAAGAAAAAAAATTATCTGGAGCGGTCTTGCAACTAAAGAAATTAAAGTTGTTATAGGAGCAAGATCATCTTTATTTTTACCATTTAAAAATCTTGGTCTTATAGTAGTGGATGAAGAACATGATCAGTCTTTTAAACAAGATGAAGGCGTTACTTATAATGCAAGAGATATGGCAATTGCACGTGCTAGTACTGAAAATATACCTATAAATTTGGTAACTGCCGTACCATCTATTGAAACTTACGCTAATATAAAAAATAAAAAATATTCATATTCAAGATTAGTAAATAGATTTCTGAATGCAAATTTGCCTAAACATCATATTATTGATCTTAATCAAAATAAACTTGCTAAAAAAACATTTATATCAATTAAAACTCTAGAAAAAGTTAATGAGCATTTAAACAAGGGAGATCAAGTATTATTTTTTATAAATAGGAGAGGTTTTGCTCCATATGTTTTATGTAAAAAATGTTTAAATGTTTTTTCTTGTCCAAATTGTTCAATTAATCTTGTTTATCACAAAAATAAAAAAAAACTTCTGTGTCACTATTGTGGATATTCGTCAAGTTTACAAAGAAAATGTATTAAAAAAGATACTTGTGATTTTGTATTTAGTGGACCAGGAGTTGAGAAAATTGCTGAAGAAGTAAAAGTACTTTTTCCAACTAAAAAAATATCAATTTTTTCAAGTGACACAATGAATAAAGCGTCTGGAAAAGATACTTTAGATAAAATAATTTCAGGCGAAATTAATATACTTGTAGGTACACAATTAATTTCTAAGGGTTTTCATTTCCCAAATTTGAATTGTATTATTGTATTAGATATTGATTTAACTTCACAAGGTCATGATCTAAGAAGTGCTGAAAAAAACCTCCAGCTATATCATCAATTATCTGGAAGAGCAGGAAGATCAGGAAAGCCTGCCAATGTTTATTTTCAAACTTATAACTTAAGTTCTAAAATGATTAACCAAATAACTAATGAGGATCCATTCAAATTTTTAGATCATGAACTAGAACTTAGAAAACAAAATAGTCTTCCACCTTTCGAAAGATTTGTTTCTTTAATTTTATCTGCTGAAAATGAAAAAATTTTAGATCAAGAATCTTTAAAACTAAAAAAAATTTTATCTGACCTAACTAATGAAAAAGTTCTAGGGCCAGTGAATGCACCTATTTTTAAGATAAAGCGTAATTTCCGTAGTAGGCTTTTGATTAGATCTAAAAAAACCTCAAAAATTCAAAAAAAACTTAAAAAAATTCTTAAAGAATTTAAAATTCCATCAGGAATGAAACTAACAGTTGATGTAGACCCAATTAGCTTCAATTAGCGCACATTTTAAAGGTTTTTTTTACAATCTGAGTCTTGAAGACTTGTAATTCGTATGTTAATTAAGCGAAATTTTAAACATCATTATAATCAGAGAGTAGAAATTGAGCGACAACAACACTTCCTTTTCAACTAACAATAGTTATTCCAAAGCTTTATATGAGCTTGCTTCAGAAAACAATTCTGTTTCTGATGTTGAGGGTCAAGTTATTGGTCTAGTAAATTTAATATCAAATAGTTTAGATTTTAAAGAATTAATAAAAGATCCAACTAACAAAATAGAGGATCAGCAAAAAGTAGTAAGCTTAATGTCTGATCAATTTAAATTTAATGAATTATTAAAAAAATTTTTATCGTTTGTAATTTCAAAAAGAAGATTCTTTTATATAGAAAAAATTTTAAATGATTTTTTATCAATTTGTTCTAACGCTAGAGGAGAGATGCAAGCCGAGTTATCTGTAGCAAAAGAAATGAGCCAAGAAGAAATAGATAAAGTTAAAAAAGAATTAGCAAATAATTTTAGTTCAAATATAAAATTAAACTATAAGTATGATCCAAGTTTGATTGGAGGTTTGATCATAAAAGTTGGCAGTACAATGATTGATACCTCTATAAAAAATAAACTACAACAAATAGAAAAGAAAATGATAGAGGCGTAAATGGAAATAAATCCTTC
>MDTE01046239.1_pt1 | contig 11390 bp, 11 predicted proteins | sample 811231 | NCBI WGS metagenome assembly MDTE01 (sample SAMN05326651, study PRJNA326480) | marine metagenome | isolation source: seawater | place: Indian Ocean: Red Sea | collected 2010
AACGCAATAATCACCGGCAAAAGACTTATAGTCATTTAATTTAAATTGTAAACTACGAAATAATATTGATTTATCTAATTAAGTATCTTTTTTAAATAATCTTTTAGTTGGATTTTTCCAAACAATTTATAGACTTTATTTGACAAATTCATACTTGTTAAAGCAGATGCAAATCTTTCACCTGGTCTTGGTGCTAGATATTTAATTCTAGAATTAAACATCTTAGCAACCTCAACTATTGAATAACTTTTTTTATTTGAAATACTGTAAAATCTACATTTATTTTTTTTATATGCATAAAAGCATGCATCTATAGTATCATAGACATGAGTAAATCTTCTTGATTGTGTACCTGGTTTAACGACAGTCAAAGGTTTGTTTTTTTTATATTGTTCCTCAAAAATTCCTATGACAGTCGCCATGCTTCCAGATTTAATTTGATTAGGGCCATACACATTATAAAAAAAAATAACCTCATATTTAAAATTAAACCATTTTTTTAAATTTTCTAGCATTTCGAGGTTTTTCGCTTTAGTAAAAGCATAAGGTGATAAATTTTTATCATTACCCTTATTGCCAATACTTGCTGAAGTGGCTGAATAAATTAATTTAATCCTGTTTTTTAAACAGAAATTGAATACCTCATTTGTCCCTATAGTATTAGACTCAATACACTCGTTCATTTTTAAAAAACTTTGGTATATTCTTGCAAATTCTCCAAAATGAAAAATTACTTTAATTTTTTTATTATAATTATTTAAAGTTTTAGAAATTTTTTTTGTATCTGATTTAATATATTTTACTCGTTTATTAAAAATATGATTTTTTTTTTGCCTGTTGAATAATTATCAATACTTAGAATTTTAAAGTTGGTGTATTGAAGCAATTTATTGATTAAATTAGACCCAATAAATCCAGCACCTCCAGTTACAACTATATATTTTTTCATTTTTTTGAATTAATTTATAATACTATTATTAATTGTATCAAATATATATGATAATCAAAAAAGTAAATATTTAAAATTTAAAAAATATAAATAGTAACAAACTATGAACATTGAGAAACTTTTAAAAAATGATTATTATTTAAATTCTAGTGTATCTTTTTTTAAATCAAATTTTGAAAAAAGACTTAATTTTTTACAAAAAAAAAATTTCTTATTTAATGAAATTTCAAATTTTATTAATAATTGTATAGATAATTCAAAAAATATTTTTATTTTTTGTTCGGGTAATTCTTTAATCAGCAAAAATATCGAGTCAGATAAGATATTTATTAAGGAAATAGACCAAAAATATGAAATCAAATATAATTCAAATATTCATTACACTAACGAGAATGAACATAAAGCAATATCTGAATGTGACACAGTTCTGATTGCAGATATAGAACATCAATCAAATCCTACGTCAAATTTATTACATTTATCAAAAATCATCAAAGATGATGCAAAAATAATTATTTTATCGAAAAATTTAATTTGGATGAGTTTAATAAAAATATTAAAAATTTTTTTTAATTTTTCCCCTCTGAAAAACAACTTTTTACCCTCATCTTATCTAAATAATTTATATTCAAGTTGTAATTTAGAAGTAGTAAGAAGTGAAAAACTTATAGCTTTACCAATTTATATTCCAATTATAACTAGTTTTATTAATAGAATTTTTAGGTTACCATTATTAAACATATTTTGTCTTTCTAATGTAACAATTTTAAAAAAAATAAATCAAAATTTTGATGGTAGAGAAAACAATAAAATTTCATTCATAATACCATGTAAAAATGAACAAAATAATATTAGATTATTTGAGAAAGAAATTACAGAAAATAACCAATCTTATGAATATTTATTTGGAGACGATAATTCTAAAGATAAAACTTTTGAAGAGATTGATAAATTATCAAAAAAACTACCTAATAATAAAATTATTACATACAAAGGTCCTGGTATTTGTAAATCAGAAAATGTTTACAAAGGTATAGAACATTCTAGTGGTGATATAATAGTTATATATGATGCGGATTTAACAGTAAGTTTTAAAGATATTGAGTTTTCATTAAATATACTAAAAAATACGAATGCAGATTTTATAAATTGTACAAGAATGATTTACCCTCAAAAAGAAGGTGCAATGAAATTGTTAAATTTTATCGGAAATAGTTTTTTTGCAGGGTTATTTAGCTTATTATTTAGAAAAAAAATAACAGATACTTTATGCGGCACAAAAATATTTTATAAAAGTGATTGGATTAAACTTAAAAAAGATGTTTCAAAATGGGGAATGAAAGATTTATGGGGAGATTTTGACCTTTTAATTGGTGCTTATAAAAATAACTTAAAAATAACAGAAGTACCTGTCACATATTACGAAAGGAGAGAAGAAGGTACTAAGATGACTTCTCTAGTATCTAATGCATTAAGAATGTTATTCATTGTCCTATCATCATATTATAAACTAAGGCTAAAAAAATAATTAATAATAATTCAAAATTAAATTAAGCTTTTTGATTTTCATATACGTACTCAAATGATTTTCTAAATAACATCTTAGTTTTTTTAATCATTACAAATCCGAAACTTTTTAGCAGTTGATGAATGTCTCCAAATGTATAGTCTTTAACTATCATGTCATCATAATGATGTTCAAAATATACTAATTTTATTTTTTGATTATGTTTGGATAATCCTTTTAAAACATTAAATTCATATCCCTCTGTATCTATTTTTAATAAATCAATATTTGTAATTTTTTTTTTTTCAATAAAATAATCTAATGTTATTATATTAATTGGAATTTTATAATGAAAAGAATTTTTATTTTTAATATTTAAAATTTTTAATTTTTTTTTGAAGTATTTTGAGCTTACATTTAACTCATTTATGGTTGATGAAGAGGATTCTAAAGTTTGATTAATATAACTTTTAGATAATTTTTCACCTATACCATAGTTATAGATTTCGATGTTTTTTGAATGATATTTAGAAATATTTTTTTGAAGTATTTGATAATTTTTTGAACTAGCTTCAAAAGAATAAATTTTCTTTATTTTTAATTTTTTGTGAAAAAGCTTTATTGTTTCTCCATAATGTGCACCTACATCAAATACAACTATTGGATTTAAAAATTTTTTATTAATTAATTTAATAATCTTTTTTTGCTGAAAATAATCTAGAAAGTTTAAAGCAATTATAATTATTTTAGAATAAAGCATTTATCAAGGAATAATATTTATCTATAAATAAAATAATATCCATTATTTTTATTTACATTAATTTTACCTGAGTGGCTAATACATGGAGTTGGTGTATTCCAACAATGTCCACTGGTTCTATAAATTGTTAATCCAGATGGAAACACCTCGGAAATAAATTTTTTTTCTGGAATCGCAAAGAAAGGAAAATTATCAAATTTGTATAGATCTGTTCGCTTAAACTCTTTATCAATTCTATTAATATTTTTTAAATTAAAAAGAACTATTATCAATATAATCAAATATTTTAACTTTTTTTCAAAAAAATCTTTATTTTTTAATTTCTGATATATTAATGCTATTGGAATAGATAATGTTAAGAAAACTATAGAATAACCTCCATATCTTAATGTTGGAGTTTTTGTAAACCAAATAAAAAAAATTGCTAAAATTATCAAATAAAATAAAATAATTCTTTTGTCTAAAATTAAAGCTTCTTTTTTAAATTTAAAATTTTTAAAAAAAAGTAAGATTATAAAAAAAACCGCTAATAATAATTCTAATTGTTCTAAAAACTTCCCTAAAAAATATTTTTCTATCCAGTGTGATACCCAATTAAAATTTTGAATATATTTTAAAGGATCTTCAACTCTAAAATCTGGTCCAGCACCTGCTTTTGCCCATTGCTCTAACCAAAGAGAGATATCTTCATAAGTCTTGCTATCATCTGCCCAATATAAATTTTCACCAAAACAAGTAATGCTTAAAGGTGAAATTACACAACCAGTTGAAATAAAATGATGAACAAAATAAATAGATAAAGATATAAATAAAATAAAAAAAGATTTTGAATAAAATATAATTTTTAGACTTTTAAAAAATTTTTCATTTAAAAGAAATATTATTAATCCTAGTAACATATAAGGTAAAAAATAAGTTTTTAAACTTATACAATAACCTAACAAAGGTATTAAAAATAAAATATTATAAATTTTAGATTTATTTTTATCAAAACAAGTATATTGAAACATTTTAATAATTATAATTACTATTAAAATTTGGGCAGCTTTATCAGTACCAAATTCTGCTAACCTGTTAAAAGATAAATTAAAAAACGCGAGGGCAAATATATATAAAAATTTTGTAGCTTCATGATTATTTTTTGAAACAATCTCTTTAAATAAAAAAAAATTAAAAAAAATTAAGAAATATAATAAAGTAAAATGGAAAGAAAAATATTCAATGAGAGGTAAATAAAATGTTGAATTTAAAAAAAATAATGAAGATAGTAACTTATATCCATGACCTATAATTCCCATACCAAATATTACTTTTTGCTCAGTTAAATATTTTGTAAAAGTAAAATGATAATATGAAAAATCATCATGAGTTTTTGATATTAACAATGCTGAAAGTGTAAAAAGTGAGATTAGAAATATAATCTTTAAATAATTTTTTTTATTTTTAACGGTTAAAAATATAAATGATAAAACTCCAATTAAATGTAATAAAATATTATGTGTAAAATTATGGGCTAAAAATAAACTTGTTATAAGAGAAATTAAAGTTAATAAAAATAATCCGTAAAAACCTGTATAAATTGCCTTTTGATCTTTTAAATCTTTAAAAGTTCCAAAACATAACTTTTGGAACAAAATTCCATATCCAATTACTGATATTAACAAGATATAGAAAGTAAATAAAAAGATTATAATGTTTGACATTAATTTATAATTAATTTTTTTTTAGGTTTTTTCTTTCAATAAATTTGAAATTTTTATTTTTTTAAATATATATATTTAAAACTAAATTAATATTATACATAATTGCTATAAAAACTTTTAATTAAAATTATGCTACCTGTAAATCTAACAATTTTATATTTAATATTGCTTCTCTTTACTGTCTTTATTTCAAAAAAATTAGATTTTTATGATAAACCAAATGTTAGAAAAATTCATAATTCCAAAGTGTTTAATACTGGTGGAATAATCATTTATGTCTTTTATTTAATAATAGTTAATTTTTTTGAGTTTAATCATAACATTGAATTAATTATTTCAATCAGTTTTTTTATTTGTATAATTGGTTTTATTGATGATAGAATTAATCTCAACCCTTCAGTTAAGGTCTTATTTATAATTATACCTTCTGCATATTTAATTCTTAATGGCATAAGTATTTATGATTTAGGAGATTATGAATATATTGGAATCTTAAGTTTAGGTAAATTTCAATTACCTTTTTTAATTCTATCTACAGGATTGTTGATAAATGCTACAAATTATATTGATGGTGTTGATGGTTTATTATTAACCTTTTTTATTTGTTGCTTAGGTTATTATATCTTTTTAATTGATGAAACTAATACAATCTATCTATTAAAACTTCTCCTCGTACCAGTTGTTTTAAATTTAATTATGAATTTATTACCATATAAATCAAAAATAAAAATTTTTAGTGGTAACACTGGAAGTCTTTTTATTGGTTTTTTTATAAGTTTTTTAACTATAGAGCTTTACAATAGTTTCAGCATACACCCTGTGTATTTGATATGGCCTTTATGGTACCCAGTATATGATTTTTTATTTGTAAGCACAAATAGAGCTATTCTTAAAAAATCAATTTTTTCTGCTGATAACTCACATCTTCATCATAAAATCTTAATCAAATTTAAAAAAAATCATTTAAAGACAATATTGTTATTTTTTATATCAAATGTTTCAATTATTTATTTAGGATTTTTAGTAAGTAATTTTTCAAAAATTTTATCATTAATATTTTTTATAATTGGATTCATTTTTTATTTTACTATGAGATTTAAGTTTAAAAAATGATATCTTCAGCTACTATTAAAATTGAAACATTTTTAAAATTATTATTATTATCTTTCCCAATTTTAATTATTTTGGGTGCTCCTTCACTAAACTTTTTTTCAGTTGTTTTTTCTCTATATGCATTGTTTAATTTTAAAACGTTAAAAAAATTTGAGATTTTCGATAAAAAAATTTTAATTATTTTTTTTAGTTTTATAATTTTTATTTTTCCTTTTGATAGTATAAATTTTGAAAATTCTTTTTTAAAATATTTATCTTTTTTTAGATTTATCTTAATGATGATAGGATTAATTATTTTTTTTGAAAAAGAAAATAGAAATAATTTATTTTTATTTCAAATTTATAAAACTTATATTGTAATTTTAACTATAATTATTATTGATACTTTAATTGAGTATTATTTTGGGTCTAATTTACTTGGTTTTAGCTCCCCTTATAAAGGTCGTATTGCAAGTTTCACTAATGATGAATTAATTATTGGTTATATATACTGTTTTATAACACTTTTTACATTAGTATTCATTTATAAAAAAACTAATCATTATTTTTTTTGGATTATTGCATGTGCTCTTTTAATTATTAGCTTTACTATTGGTGAAAGATCTAACTTTATAAAATTAACTTTATTAATAATAATTTTTTCATTTGCTCATTTTTTTTATTTTAAGAAGTTCAAAATTAAAAATTTAATTATATTATTTTCAATTATTATTATTTTTTTTATATCTTTATACAAATTCACTATAAATACCCCGCAGGGAAACAAGTTGTTTTTTATTGATGATTTAATTATTTCCAAAAATGATAAAATCTCTTTTAATTTTAAAGGAAGATTTTTACAATCAAACCATGCTGCTCACTACATAGCCGCGTATAATGTTTTTTTAGATCACCCTATATTTGGTGTAGGAATAAATAATTTTCATAATGAAGCTAAGAAAAAAAAATATGAAGATCATGATTTAGAAATGACAGAAGTAAGGGCATCTACTCATCCACATCAGGTTTATTTTGAAATTATTTCAGAGGTTGGTTTAATAGGATTAATTTATTTTATTCTTATTTTCTTTTATCCAATTTACTTATCTATAAAATCGCTTAATAGAAGCAATGAAATTATAATAGTATCACATTTATTCTTACATTTTTATTTTATATTTCCAATTTTGCCATCTGGCAGTTTTTTTGGAACTAATTACGGAATTCCATTTTGGTATAACTTGGCAATACTATTTTATCTATCAAGAAAAAATTTAAAGTTTAATTAGAAAATATCATAAATAATTTTTTTTTTAAGAAAATTAATTGATAGTATAATCAATCTGTAAATTGATTCAATATATCCCATTTTCATATAATTTTTATAAACTTTAAATCCATTAATAATACTTGTAAAAATATTTGATGACAAAGAGTCTTTTCTTTTTCTATAGTCTGTAAGATTTTTATTTATTCCTTTTATGTATGGAATTTTTTTTAAAATTTTTAACCACAAAACATAATCCTCTTTTGTTTTTATTTTAGGAAATTTTAAATTATTTTTTTTTAAAAATTTTAAATCAATCATAACTGTAGATAAACCAATATCACAAGAGTTTAAGATATCTTTGAAATACAATTTGTTTTTAGATTTTCTTAAAGAAATTTTTTTTCCTGATTCATCAATAATATTATAAGAAGTATGTGAAATTAATGTTCTATCATTAATCATATAATTAACTTGAAATTTCAACTTATCTTTATGCCAAACGTCATCACTATCAAGAAAAGCAATATATTTAGTTTTACTTAATTTAATGCCTATATTTCTTGACTCTCCAGCACCTATATTTTTTTTATTTATTAAAATTTTTATTGAGTATTTTCTTATTTTTTTATTTCTAAATACAAATTTTTTAATTTGTAATAAATCAGATTTATTTTCATCATCATAAATTATTATGATTTTAAATTTTTTATAAGTTTGAAAAAAAACAGACTCTAATGCTAAAAATAAATATTTTAAATTATTTTTATATGGGATAATAATTGTTACCAAAGACACATATATTTATATGAGACAAAATAAACAAAATCAAATCATTTATTTCTTTCCTGATCCTCAAATAGGGGGAGTCCAAAAAAATTTTTTTTTAATCTCAAGATATCTAACTACTTTTTTTAATCAAAACTTTTTAATCACTAGTAATAAAATTGATAGTAAAATTGATAGAAAAATAAAATTAATAAAAATAAGTAAATTTTGGTCCTATATAAGTAGAAGATTACTTTTTATAGTTTGCTCTATAAAGCTTTTTTTGGTTTGTTTAAAAAAAGATAAAGCAATTATTTTTTCATTTCAGGGAAATTTTTATGCAATTATCATATCTATTCTTCTTAGAAAAAAAATTATTATAAGATCTAATCTAAGCCCACAAGGATGGGCAAGTTCACCTTTTAAAATCAAAGTTTTTAAATTTTTATTATCAAAAGCAGATTTAATAATAGTTAATAGTTATGATTTTAAAAAAGAAATGAGAAAAGTTTTTGGTATTAATCCAATGACTATTTATAATCCTATAAACCAAAATGGAATTAAAAAATTGTCAGTATATAAAAAAAAAATAGAATTTTTTGAAAAAAAAACAATAAATCTTATCAATGTAGGAAGATTAGTAGATCAAAAAAATCAAATAGAAATTTTACTCTCTTTATTAAAATTAAAATCTTTAATAAAAAATTATAGATTATTAGTTATTGGATATGGCCCTGAAAAAGTATCTTTAAAGAATTTTATAAATAAAAATAAATTAAAAAAATTTGTTAAAATCATTTTTGTAAAAAATCCCTATAAATATATAAATATGTCTGACGTATTTATATTATCATCAAAATATGAAGGTCTTCCAAATGTATTACTAGAGGCTGCTTATCTAAAGAAATATATTATATCATCAAATTGCAAAACTGGTCCAAAAGAAATTATAAAAAATTATAAATACGGTGAATTATATAAATTAGGTAATATAGATGATTTAAGTTCGAAACTTAAAAAATTAAATAAAAAAAAACTAAAATCTAATAAAAACAAATTAACAAACTTAGAAGTTTTTGATTATAAAAAAAATCTTAAAAAATATTTAGATGAAATAAAAAAATTAGTTTAAAATTTTCTTTATCTCTGACGAAAAATAATTGCAGGTATATAATTTTGTTTTTTTATAATTTTCAAAAATTTTTTTCTTATGATATTTTTTTTCTTTCAATAATTTTTTAAAGTTTTTTATAAAACTTTTTTGGTTATTATTTTTAAAAACATATCCATTTTTACCATGATTAAGGAACTCTGAAGGACCTGTATAACAATCAGAGGTTAAAATTATTTTTTTACAAGCTGCTGCTTCTTGTATAATAAAACCAGGCTCTTCCCATAATGAAGAGCAAATTAATCCTTCTGAATTACCTAGATACTTAAATATATTTTTTTTATACCCAGTAAGAATAATATGATTAAAAAGTCTAAATCTCTTAATATATCCTTCAATTTTTTTTCTATCCTGACCTTCACCTATTATTACGAAAATATAATTTTTTTCTTTTTTTAAGATTTTTCTTAAACATTGAATTAAAAATAAAAAATTTTTTTGATATGTTAACCTTCCGATAGAAACAAAGTATTTTTTTTGAGAGAATTTTTTTTCAATTTTCTCCTTTTTTAAAAAATTAATTTTTTTATGATCTATAATGGGATCTCTAATAATACTTAAAATTTTTCTATCAAATATTTTTTTCTTTAAAATTTTTTTTTTTGACTCCAATGTTTGGATTAAAACTCTTTTAATTTTTTTTTTAGATATAAAAAAAATCAATTTTCTAAATATTGTAAATTTTATTTTTCCAGAGACTCTTAATATGATTTTATTTTTCAAATTAAATAATGAAACAATAAATAAAGGTAAAGATGTTAATAAATAAATAAATAAATAATCTCGCTTATTTCGAATTAAATAAAATAATAATGGAAAAAAAGAAAATATAAAAATCAAAGTATAATTTAATCGACTCCAAAAATAACCTTCTGTTGGTAGTTTTTTTATAAGTTTATTATTTATTAATTTAATTTCTTCAATTTTATTCTTTTTCAAAAAAGACTTATATTCATCAAATTCTCCAAATGAATTGATAACTTTACATTTGAAATTTTTTGACTGAGATAATGATTTTGCTGACTCTAAAACTGCTTTAGCTGTTCCTACATTGCCAATGTAAGGACACCAAAAAATTAGAGTTTTGATCATTTTTTATCTTAAAATATTTTATTTATTAAAAATTTTTTTAGAAATTGATAAAAACAATTTAGAAAATATTATTAAAAAACCAAACTTTGCATAAATAGTTTCATGTATTCTACCAGTAAAATCATTCCTAAAAAAATTTGCTAAAATTTTAAATTTATCACTTTTTAGCTCCAACTTAACGTTTCTTGTTTTGGGTATCATAACAAATGATAATAATAACCTTGGTTTATTTGAAAAGTTTTTTGTTCCTCTGTGCCATAAACTATGTTTTCTAATTAATATTTGTCCCTTTTTCATCATCAATTTTTTTTTATTTTTTTTTGAAAAAAAAAATTCATCATAGGTCATAGGCTTTAAATGAGACCCAACACATACTTCAGTTGGTCCATTCTCTAAGGTTATATCTTCTGTAGCAATTGAAACTAAATACATTTCTTGTAAATGAGTTCCATCTGTATGAAATTGTTGAATACCTTTTTTTGGTAATGTTAAGTTACCACCATAATTTATATCGAATAAATCTAATTTTTTTGAAGTTAGTTTTTCAAAATAATTTATAAATTCATTTTGAAAAACTAAAGAATAAAGTTTGGATCCAAAAGGTCCTTGATTTATACCAAAATTTCCCATTATATAACCTCCAAGTTTTTTAATACTTGGATCCTTTACTTCTTCCAAAACACAAGCTTCAATTTCATTTATTAGATTATCAAAATCAAAGTCGTTGGTTAAGCTAGTATCTAACAAAACATATCCGTCTTTATCAAAAGTATTTTTTTCAATTAATTCTTTTAAAAACATAATCCTCTTTATGAAGTTTGGTCAAAAATTTATACTTTTTTTTAATCATGAATTCTTTTAACTTTTTAAAATTATAACTTTCAATACAAAAATAATTTATTTTAATTTTTTTAAAATTAATACCTTTAAGTAATTCCATTTCTGAACCTTCAACATCAATTATTGCTAGATCAACAACTTTAATTTTAAATTTTTTAAAAATATTTTCTAAAATCTCGATTTTACACTCATAATTTTGAAAATTCCCTAATTTTGCTTCTTTTGCCATATTATTTATTCT
>MDTE01007785.1_pt1 | contig 11389 bp, 14 predicted proteins | sample 811231 | NCBI WGS metagenome assembly MDTE01 (sample SAMN05326651, study PRJNA326480) | marine metagenome | isolation source: seawater | place: Indian Ocean: Red Sea | collected 2010
ACAGATCGTCACGAAGCTCCGCCAGGCCGAGATCGAACTGGGGCGGGGCCTCCGGGTCCCGCAGATGTGGAAGCAGCTCGGGATCAGTGAGCAAACCGACTACCGGTGGCGGGTCAATTCTGGCCTTCGGGACCTCCTTCTCGAACCACACCGGAATCACCCCGAAACGGCCGATCGTCCAGGTGGATTTCGACCGGATGATGCTGGGCAAGTTCCATCCGGTGGCGGTCCCGGTCTGGGCGGACATCGGGATCGCCGCGCGGGCCCTGACCGGCGCGCTGTCGGGAGGTGACCACGTCGACCAGCGCCCCGAGCTGGCCGCGCGGTGGGACATCTGGCGCGCCGAGAAGCAGAGCCGGGTGGCCGACGACGGGGGCACGGGCCTGAACTCGGCCACGGTATTCGCCGCCTTGACCGACGCCGTGCCCCGCGACGCCGTCATCTCGGTGGACGTCGGCAACAACACCTACTCGTTCGGACGCTACTTCGAGGCTCGGGGGCAGCGCATTCTGATGTCGGGCTATCTCGGGTCCATCGGGTTCTCGTTCCCGGCCGCCATGGGCGCCTGGGCCGCCACCCAGGACCAGGAGGCCTTCCGGGGCCGGAAGGTGGTGTCGGTCAGCGGCGACGGCGGGTTCGGACAGTACCTGGCCGAGTTCACCACCGCGGTGAAGTACGGCATGAACATCACGCACGTGCTGCTCAACAACTCGCAGCTCGGCAAGATCTCGAAGGAGCAGCGGGCCGGCGAGTGGCCGGTGTGGCAGACCAGCCTGCACAACCCCAGCTTTGCCGCCTACGCCAAGCTGTGTGGCGGCTACGGGCGGCGGGTCACCAGCCCGGACGAGCTGGCGCCGGCGCTCGAGGAGGCGCTCGACCAGCCGGGCGCCGCGCTGGTCGAGATCGTCACCGACGCCGACTTGATATAGGTCGCTCGCCGGGCACCGTGACTCCGGCGCACCCCGGAGGTAGGATGGTGCACGTGGACAGCAGTCTCGTCGTCCTGGTGCTCTGGCTGGGCGGTCTCGGCCTTCTGATGTGGCGGTGGGCCGACGTGGCCAGCGAACGGCTGGCCGCGAAGGCGGCCGCGCTCATCTGGCTGGCCCTGCCCCTGTTTGAACCGGCCGTGCGTCAGGACATCCAGCCCTGGGTGCGAGACACACTGGCTGGCGAGCCGCCTCGCGACAAGCGATGAAGACGCCTCGAGTCGTGACGCTGACCCTGGTCAGCGCCCTCCTGCTGCCAGCGGCTGCCTCGGCCCAGTTCACGAGTCACGGCATCTACGAGGTCGGCGTCGCCAGCACCGACCTGGGTCCCGACAGCGGCCGCCCCACTCTGGTCTATGGCGTCGGTGCCGGCGCGACCTACGAGCTCCGCTCCAACTCGGCCTTTCCGATTGTGATCGGCGGCGATCTGGTGATCCGGGGCTTCGGTCTCGAGATTCCTGACGGCGTCAGCCTCGATGTCGGAGTATTCGACCAGACCGATGTGTGGCTGGACGAGTTCGTGGCGGTCAGGCTCGGTCGGGTCGTCGCCGGCGTCTACGTCGAGCACCGCTCGGTCGACCGCAGCCGAGCCGGCACGGTCGGTGTCCCCACCACCGGGGTGGGCGCGATCGTGGAGACGGGCGGCCGCACTCGACTGCGGCTCACCTACGCCAGCGTGGTGAACGGCCGTCTGCGGCTGGACGGGGTGGCCAACGAGCCCGACGTCGCGTCCGGCCAGTCCGCGCGTCTCACCCTGACCCACGCGCTCACGGACCGCTGGAGCGGCCGGGCGGACGTGTCCTATACCAACGTCGAGTTCGAGTCGACCCTGCCCACCCTCTCGTTCTTCGACCACCGCCAGACGAGCTTCACGCTCGGACTGGCGATCGGCTTCTGATCCATGGGGCGTCGGTGGCGACACGGCATCGTGGGCGCCGCCCTGGCGCTGGCAGGACTGGGCCAGACCGCGGGCGCCACCACGCTGCCACCCGGGTTCGTCGAACAGCTGGTGGCGGATGGTCTTCCCGCCCCGACCTCGCTGACCTGGGGACCCGACGGCGCGCTGTGGCTGTCGGGGAAGGAAGGCCACGTCTGGCGGTTGCGGGATGGGCAGCTCGTCGAGGTGGCGAGGCTCGCGGTCAGCATCGAGGGCGAGCGGGGTATCCACAGCATCGCGATCGACCCTCAGTTCACCGAGAACCGGCACGTCTGGATCTACTACACCACCGCCTCGCCCCAGGTCCGGAACCGGCTCGCCCGGTTTCGCAGCGTCGGGGATCAACTGGTCGACGAGACCCTGATTCTCGAGACCCCGGACCTGCTTGGTGAGTTCCACCACGGAGGCTGTATCCGCTTCGCCCCCGACGGGACGATCTTCCTGTCCACCGGCGACGACCTGCAGAACTCGTCGACGTCACAGAACCCTGATGACATCCGCGGCAAGATGCTGCACATCAACCGGGACGGGTCGCCCGCGGCGGGAAACCCCTACCTGGCAGGAGGCGGCGACCCCAGGGTCTGGGCCATCGGGTTGCGGAACCCCTGGCGCTTCAGCCTGCAGCCCGAGAGCGAGAACCTGTTCATCGGCGACGTCGGCGACGAACGGTACGAAGAGCTCAACATCGGGGTGGTGGGCGGCAACTTCGGGTGGGCGATGGTCGAAGGCCCTGAGCCGGCCGGCGTGTCGGGCGTGACCTACCCGATCTACGCCTACCCGCATACCTCGGAGGACGGTCACGCCATCATCGCCGGCGAGCACGCCGACACCACTGACTTTCCGGTGGAGTACGCGGGCAACTTCTTCTTTGCCGACGCCGTGACCAACGAGATCTTCCGGGTGGTCCTCGATCCGCTGAATCAACCGGTCTCGGTCGACGTTTTCGCGTCCGACACCTCGGGAGCCCCGGTCGACCTGCGGTTCGGCCCCGACGGCGCCCTGTACTACGTCGCCGTCGCCACCGGTCAGGTCTTTCGGATCACGTTCGCGGGCGGCGAGAACCGGCAACCGATCGCGACCGCCACCGCAACGCCCGACCATGGCGACGCGCCGCTCACGGTGACGCTCGACGGCACCGCGTCGTCCGACCCCGACGGCGACGCGCTGAGCTACGCGTGGGACCTGGGGAACGGGACCAGCGCGGACGGCGCCGTCGTCACCACCAGTTATGCCGCCGGCGCCTATCGTGCCCGGCTCACCGTGACCGACACGGGCGGCGCCTCGCGCACCACACCCGACCTGCGGATCGTGTCAGGCAATTCGCGGCCGAGCCCGGTGATCGAGCGGCCGGCCGACGGCCATCTCTATGCGGAGGGCGAGCTGATCGAGTTCAGCGGGACGGCCCTCGATCTCGAGGAAGGGCTCATCCCCTGCCAGCGGATGGTCTGGACCGTGATCTTCCACCACAAGGGCCACACCCATCCGTTCCTGGGACCCATCCAGGGGTGCAGCGGTGTCTTCGTGATCAACTCGCACGGGGTCGAACAGACCTTCTACGAGATCACGGTCACCGCCGACGACCGCGGCGTGCCGCTTGGCGAGACTGGGACCCTGAGCGGCACCCGGTCGATCTTCTTGTTCCCCAGGAACTAGTCCAGCAGGAGCCGCAGCATCGCCTCGGTGTCGCGGAAATCCGCGACCACCGCGGCGCCGGTCGCCTCGAGTGCCTCCACGTCGAAGGAGCCGGTCGCGACCGCGACCGGGCGCGCGCCAGCCACCCGCGCACACTGCACGTCCAGTGGGGTGTCCCCGATCACGACCACATCGGCCGGCGCGGCCACCGCGGCGCCCGCCCGCCGAGCGCGCTCCACGGCGATGGGGACCAGGTCGTCACGGACCGGCGCATCGTCGCCATAGGCGCCGAAGTGAAAATAGCGCCACAGATCGAAGTGCTCCAGCTTGACCTGGGCCGGGCGCGCGAAGTTGCCCGTCACGAGACCGCAGCGGATCTTCGCCCGCTCGTCCAGCGCCGCCAGCAGGGCGGCGACCCCGGGCATCAGCCCCTTGCGAGGACCGGGAAAGTGAATCTCGCCCTCGAACAGCTCACAATACCTGGCGTGGAACCGGCGCCGATCGTCCTCGTCCGCTTCGACACCGGCTCGCGCGAGCGCGTCGGGCAGGATGAGCTCGTCGGTCTTGCCCGCCACCGGAACATCGTCGAACCCCCGTGGCACGCCGAACAGCTCCTCGAACGTACGCGTGAGCGCGCGATAGCCGGCCCGCCCCGAGAGCAGCAGGGTGCCATCGATGTCGAAGAGAAGGATCTTGTCGTAGAGCGGCCGGGTCACTCGACACCCAGCATGCGGTTGACCTCGTCGACGATCCGGTTCGATTCGTTGAACGCGGCCACGACGGCCCGCAGTGCCACCCCATTGGCCAGGATGGCCAGCACGGCGAGCATCGAATGGAAACCGGGAGGAATGACGTCGGTGTCGACGCCGCCGCCGATGACGGCGGTCACCATCGTGAGCCCCATGGCCACCGAGCCGAGCTTGAAGACCGGCGGTCGTACCGCCGAGGCACGCGCCACCGCGTCGGTCTCGAGCCCGCCCTCGGCCACCGCGTCCTTGATCGCCCGGACCTTCCCGATGAGATAGAACATGATCATCGAGTAGGCGAGCAGCATGATCAGGGTCACGAAGATGGCGAGCGTGGCATGCTGCAGCACCTGCTCCGGCTCGGTCGCGAGAAAACCCATCGCGAAGCTCACGAGCAGGCCGACCAGCGACAGCACCGCGGCGGTGAGCAGGGCAGCCGACATCAGGAAGAACCCTTGCGAGAAGAGGAACGGCTCGGCTTCGACTGCCGGTCGACCAGACTGCGATACTCGGCGATCAGCAGGTCGAGGTGCTCTTTCTCTTCGTCAGCGAATTCCAGAAAGATCCGTTTCCCCTCGGAATCCTCGAACCGTTCGCCATACCGTTTGAAGAACCGGTGCGACCCCCGCTCGCAGCGGATCCCGATCATCAGGGCATCGAGGTCGTCGGTCACGTTCGACAGATCCGCCGTGCCCGAGGCAAAGAGCCCGCTCGCCGCCCCCTTGAAGAAGAGAAAGCGAGGATAGGACTCCAGCTGAGGATCCTCGTCGAGCAGCTGCTTGTATCTGGTCTGCAGGGTACCCAGATGCTCCTGTTCTTCCTCGGCCAGTCGTTCGAACACCCCCCGCGCCCGATCGTCCTTCACCAGCTTCGCGCCGCGACTGTAGAAGTCGAGACCGCTCTGCTCGGTCGCGATGGCCATCTGGAGCGCGTCTCGAGCAAACAACAACTCGGTGGGCGCGCCAGGCTCGGTCACCGGCCGGCCGGCCTGGCAGTCGTCACAGGTGCCCCGGATCTGCAACACGCTCTGCGCCGCGGCAAAGCCCCGCGCGGCCGCAATCTCCTCGAGCAGCTCCTCGACGTCGGAGCTGAGGAACTCGAACGAGCGGTTGCAGGTCTTGCAGACGAGGTGGAAGTGACGCGGATGCCGGTAGGAGTGCTCGAACCGGAAGCGGCCGTCGCCGAAGTCGACCTTGCGGGCAATGCCCGCGTCGACCATCCACTGGAGGGTGCGGTAGACCGTGGCGCGGCTGATCTTCTGATCTTCCCGCCGCATCAGGTCGACGAGATCGTCGGCGCTGAGGTGACCGTCCTGATTCAGGAAGACGCTGACAATCCGGTCACGCTTGCTCGAGCGCTTGCCGCCTTCAGGTCGCAGGCTGTCGAGATAGTCCGAGCGTGGGTCCATGCCGGTCAGTTCACATCCAGACCGCCGCACCAACCCCTCGAACCGGCTGGTCGGCCCGCGCTGCGGTGGCCGCGGTTGGCAGCTATACGTTGAACGACGAACCGCATCCGCACGTCGACGTGGCGTTGGGGTTCTTGATGGTGAACCCGCCGCCGGTCAGATTGTCGACGAAGTCCACCTGCGCGCCGGTCAGATAGCGCATGCTGATCGGGTCGACATACAGCCGGACCCCGTTGGATTCAAACACCTTGTCGGCCGAGGGGTCGCCTTCGCCCTCTTCGATCATCAGGCCATACTGGAACCCGGAGCAGCCCCCACCCTGGACGAACACCCGCAGGCCAGCCTGGGCCTTCTCTTCCTCGGCCATGAGCGCCACGATCTTGGATGCAGCGGTCTCGGTCACAGTAATCAGTTGGGACATCGAGTGTGATCTCCTAGACGGAGCACCGGAACGGCACCCCGCGATCATTATATCGAGGCCCTCGGGAGGGCTTCAAGACGAGCAGGTACAATGACCCCGATCGTGCCTGCTGCGCCTCTTCTCGAACACGCCGAACGACGCTGGGCGGCGATCGGCCAGGAGCACCCCGAGCTGCTCTCCGCCGTCGCGCTGCAGCGCCACCTGGTTGCGCGGACCGTGGCCGCGGTCCACGACCTCGGGTTGTCCGGGGAACCGCTTCTGGAGATCGCCACCGAGCCGGCAGCCGCCCGGCTGGGTGACGGGATGCCGTTCTTTCGAGGTGGCACCTGGACCCTCCCGATGGAGCATCTGGGGCCGCTGGTAGGCGCGACCTGCGACGACCTGGCCGAAGGTGGCGCGGGTGAGGTCGCCAGCAACGTCAAGCACTGCCTCGACACCGGGCGCATCGACCTGGACTCGCTGCTGCTGGTCTCGCTCGACCGGAATCAGCACGCGATCCGCGAGAAGGCGCTGCACGAGAGCGTCGCCCCGGACGTGCTGTGGCTGGCCGCGGAGCTCGCCGCGGCGCCTGCCGCATATGTCACGGCGCGTCGTCTGGCGGAGGCCGACACCGGACCGCTGGCCGATGGGCTGCGTCGCTGGAATCGAGGCTACTGTCCGGCCTGTGGCTCATGGCCCGCGTTCTCCGAAGAGGTCGACGACGTCCAGCTGCTCCGCTGCTCGTTCTGCGGACATGGCTGGCCGGTCGGGCCGGGATGCGGCTACTGCGGCGGCGCTCCGGCGAACGTCACCTGGCTGAAGGAGGCACCCTCGGCGCCGCGACGCGCCCAGGTCTGCGGCGCCTGCGGCGGATACCTGAAGCACCTCGAGCTGCAGACCCGCACCCCGTTCGAGCTGCTCCCGGTGGAAGACCTGGCCTCGACCCCTGTCGATCTCCTCGCGGCCGGACACGGACATGGTCGACCGCCCCTGCCGGAGTTCGGGGAGCCGCTCCGCCACCCCTGTGAGGCCGACGAGGCACCCCGTTGAGCCCACCGCGGGCGGGGTAGCGGCACCGCTCGGCCGCTATAATCGACTCATGCGAGTCAGCGCCCTGGGGTGGCTGTGTGCCGTGGTGTCGGCGTTCGTCGTCGACACGGCCTCGGCGCAGAATCTGCCGCATGCCCGCCTGTTCCCACCCGAAGATCTGGGTCAGCTGGAGCGGCCCGATCGGGCGCTCTGGCAGAAACCCGACCAGATCATGGACTCGCTCAACATCGCCGATGGCTCGCGTGTCGCCGACCTGGGGGCCGGCGGTGGCTGGTTCACCGTCAGACTCGCTCGACGGGTCGGCCCCAACGGGGTCGTCTACGCCCAGGACGTGCAACCACAGATGCTCGATGCCATCGAGTATCGGGTCAGCCGCGAGGGACTGACCAACGTCGAGACGGTGCTTGGCACCACCGAAAGCCCGATGCTGCCGGCGGGGCTCGACGCCATCCTGATTGTCGACGTCATCGGGGAGGTGTCCGACCCGGTGGCCTGGCTATCCGACGCCGTGCGCGCCCTCAAGCCGCAGGGACGGCTGGGTATCGTCGATTTCACGAAGGAGGGCGGGGGCCCCGGCCCCCCGATGGAGGCGCGGGTCGAGCCGGACGCGGTGGTCGAGGCGGCCCACGCGGCCGGGCTGCGGCTGCTCTCGCACGAGACCTACCTGACGTATCAGTTCCTGCTCGTCTTCGGCCCCGACGACCGGCCGCTCACGAACGCCCAGGCCGGACCGTGAGCACCGGCACGGCACCCTCGATGCCGACCGCGCTCACGATCGCCGGCAGCGACTCCGGCGGCGGGGCAGGCATCCAGGCCGACCTCAAGACCTTCGCGGCGCTCGGGGTGCACGGCACCTCGGTCATCTCGGCCGTCACGGCGCAGAACACGCTGGGCGTGACCGCGATCGAGCCGGTACCGCCGGCCATGGTGCTGGCACAGATCTCGGCCATCGTCGACGACTTCCAGGTGAGGGCACTGAAGACCGGCATGCTGGGTACACGGGAGGTGGTGGCGGCGGTCGCCGACCGGCTCGTCGAGATCCCCGCGATTCCGCTGGTGGTCGACCCGGTGCTGGCCGCAACCAGTGGCGACCGACTGCTCGACGAAGACGCCGTCGGCCTGCTGTGCGACCGTCTGCTGCCCCGGGCCCGGGTGGTCACACCGAACCGGCGGGAAGCCGAGGTGCTGACCGGCCGGCGCATCGACTCGGCGACGGAGCTGACCCGCGCGGCCCGGGACCTGCTCGACCGCGGTGTCGGCGCGGTCGTCATCACCGGTGGCGATCTCGTCGGCCCCGAGGCGACTGACGTGCTGGTCGACCGCACCGGCGAGCGCCATCTCACGTCGACGCGGATCGAGAGCAGGAGCACCCATGGGACCGGGTGCACCTTCTCGGCCGCGATCGCGGGTCATCTGGCGCTGGGGAACCCGCTGGATGAGGCGGTGGAGGCCGCCAAGCGGTTCGTCACCGCTGCCATCCAGCACGCGATTCCGCTCGGGCACGGACCCGGCCCCCTCGGCCACCTTCGAGCAAATGAGCGACAATAGACGGTGATGTCGACGACGCGCTACCGGGTAACGCACGACCCGTTGCGTCTCGACGATCTCGTCGACGCGGTCATCGCCCCACCGGAAGGCGCCGACGCACCACCGGGGCCCGGGGCGCTCTCGACGTTCGTCGGACTCGTTCGAGACCATAACGTGGGTCGGCGGGTGCTCCGTCTCGAGTACGAGGGCTACGAGCCCCTGGCGCTCAGAGCGTTCGAGCGGATCGGTCAGGAGACCGCCGAGCACTGGGGCGTCCAGATGGCGCTCCACCACCGGCTGGGCACCCTGCAGATTGGCGAAGCCAGCGTGATGATTGCCGTCGCCTCGCCGCACCGAGCCGACGCGTTCGCCGCCTGTCGATATGTCATTGAACGGGTGAAGCAGATCGTGCCCATCTGGAAACACGAGTTCTTCGAGGGCGGGGACGTCTGGATCGAAGGCGCCACCGCCAATCCGGACGACGAGGGCGCGCGTGAGCAGGCCGTCCGGCTGGCCACCGCGGGTTAGGACGACCGACGATGCGGGTCACCATCCGGCTCTTCGCTCGGCTTCGGGATCTGGTCGGCACCGGAGAGCTGGCCCGTGACGTCGAAGAAGGAGCGACCGTGGGAGCCGTCTGGAAGGTGCTCACCGACGAGTTCCCCGCGATCGTCGAGTATGAATCGTCGATCTCGACTGCCGTCAACGCTGAGTACTCTCGGATGGACTCGGCGGTGTCGGATGGCGACGAAGTGGCGTTCCTGCCACCGGTCTCCGGTGGGTGAGAGATGTTCGAGAAGCTGCAGACAATCGAGTCCCGGTACGACGAGCTGATGGCGCTCGTCAGCGACCCGGCGGTGCAGTCCGATCCCAATCAGTATCGGACCCACAGCAAGGCGCTGGCCGAGATCCAGCCAGTGGTGGACAAGTATCGTGAGTACCAGTCGGTGCTCGACGAGATCGACCAGGCGCAGGAGCTTGCCGGGGGCAACGATGCCGACATGCGCGAGCTGGCCGAGCAGGAGCTCGCGTCGCTCGAAGAACGCCGAGAGGCGCTGGTCGCCGAGATCAAGATCCTGATGGTGCCCAAGGATCCCAACGACGAGAAGAACGTCATGCTGGAGATCCGGGCCGGCACCGGCGGTGACGAGGCTGGTCTCTTCGCGGGCGACCTGTTCCGGATGTACACCCGGTTCGCGGAGCGTCAAGGCTGGAAGGTGGACGTGATGTCCACGAGCGAGAGCGGTGTCGGGGCGATCAAGGAAGTCATCGCCATGATCGAGGGCCGCCAGGTCTATAGCCAGCTCAAGTACGAGAGCGGCGTCCACCGGGTGCAGCGGGTCCCCACCACCGAGGCCAGCGGACGGATCCACACCTCGACCGCGACGGTAGCCGTGCTGCCCGAAGCCGAAGAGGTGGACATCAAGATCGAGGAGAAGGACCTTCGGATCGACACGTTCTGCTCGAGCGGTCCGGGTGGACAGAGCGTCAACACCACCTACTCGGCGGTACGGATCACGCACCAACCCACGGGACTCGTGGTGTCGCAGCAGGACGAGAAGTCGCAGATCAAGAACAAGGCGAAGGCGATGAAGGTGCTGCGCGCCCGTCTCTACGAGCTCGAGATGGAGCGCCAGCACGATGAGATCGCCAGCAGTCGGAAGAGCCAGGTGGGCACCGGCGAGCGGTCGGAAAAGATTCGTACCTACAACTTCCCGCAGAACCGCGTGACCGACCATCGTATCGGCTTCACGACCCACCGCCTGACGGAGATGCTCAACGGCGACCTGATCGAGATCAGCGAAGCGCTCACCACCCACTATCGGGCCGAGCAACTCAAGGACGTCGAAACAGTCGCGGAGCCGTGACGGGGTCTCCCCTTCCGCTGACACTTGCCGACCGGGTCCACGCCGCGACCCGCCAGCTCGAACACGCCGGACTGGCTCCGCATGACGCGAGGCTGGATGCCGAGGTGCTGGCCCGACACGTGCTGTCGTGGCCGCGCAGCCGCTACCTCGCAGCCCTCAGAGACGCCGCTCCGCCGGAGCTGGGAGCGGCCTACGAGACCCTGATCGCCAGAAGATGCCATCGTGAACCGGTGTCGCAGATCACGGGTCACCGCGAGTTCTGGGGCCGGGAGATGTGGGTGACCCGGAACGTGCTGACGCCTCGACCGGAGACGGAGCTCCTGGTGGAGGCAGCCCTCGAGTGGGCCCGCGAACGGAGCGGTCTCACGGTGCTCGACCTGGGCACCGGGTCCGGTTGCCTGGCGGTGACCTTGGCGGCAGAGCTTCCGGACAGCCGGGTGACCGCGGTCGATGTGTCACCGGCGGCCCTGGCGGTGGCCCGTCAGAACGCCAGCCATCATCACGTTGGCGAACGGATCACCTTTGTCGAGACGAGCTGGACCGACGGCCTCCAGGGGCGGTTCGACCTGATCGTGACCAACCCACCCTACATCCGGGACGGCGAGGTCGAGCAGCTCCAACCCGAGGTCCGGGACCACGAGCCGCGGCTCGCCCTGACCGCCGGTCTCGATGGGTTCGACGCCATCCGCGCGATTCTGGACACGGCTCCGGACCAGCTGGCCAGCGACGGCCGGCTCCTGGTGGAGATCGGGGCGGGACAGGAAGGCGCGCTCGGTCAGATCGTCGGGCAACGCGGCGAGCTCACGCTGAGGGACGTCCGCGCCGACCTGCAAGG